>Ga0209571_1000060_pt1 | contig 281889 bp, 240 predicted proteins | sample EBPBio102011_DNA_FD_185866 | JGI IMG/M metagenome (GOLD analysis project Ga0209571, IMG submission 185866) | Wastewater treatment Type I Accumulibacter community from EBPR Bioreactor in Madison, WI, USA - Reactor 1_1/10/2011_ DNA (SPAdes)... | ecosystem: Engineered > Bioreactor > EBPR >... | reverse complement strand
AATCTCATCCGCCTTTCCCCGGTCAAGCGCAAGGGTGGCCTCAAGACTCAGCGCCTGATCGCCGCCACGTCCGATTCCTTCCGGGCTGAACTCCTGGGTCTTGTATAGGATTCATGCGATTGCCCTGCCATTCAACCCGCCATGCAGGCACGCCGTCGATCCCTGAGGTACAATATCTCCCTTTTTGCAACCCGATGATTTTCCCGAGGTTTCTTAGTGCTCGTCGCCAACAACATCACCATGCAGTTTGGGGTCAAGCCCCTTTTTGAAAACGTCTCGGTCAAGTTCGGCGAAGGCTACCGCTATGGCCTGATCGGCGCCAACGGCTCCGGCAAATCGACCTTCATGAAGATTCTCGACGGCGAACTCGAACCCACTGCCGGCAACGTCTCGAAGGACGCGCACGAACGCATGGCTTACCTGCGTCAGGATCAATTCGCCTTCGAAGAGCAGCGCGTCATCGACGTGGTGATGATGGGCCACGAGGAAATGTGGGCGTGCATGGTCGAAAAAGACGCCATCTACGCCAATCCCGAGGCGAGCGAGGAGGACTACCTGCACGCGGCCGAGCTGGAAGGCCGCTTTGCCGAATACGACGGCTACACCGCCGAGGCGCGTGCCGGTGAGCTCCTGCTCGGCGTCGGCATCCCGGCCGAGCAGCATTTTGGCCCGATGCGCGACGTCGCGCCTGGCTGGAAGCTGCGCGTCCTGTTGATTCAGGCGCTGTTCGCCAACCCCGAGATCCTGCTCCTCGACGAACCGACCAACAACCTCGACATCGCCACCATCCGCTGGCTGGAAAACGTGATCAACGATCGCGACAGCACGATGGTCATCATTTCCCACGATCGTCACTTTCTCAACCAGGTGTGCACCCACATGGCCGACCTGGACTACGGCAAGATCACCGTCTATCCGGGCAACTACGACGATTTCATGGAAGCCTCGGCGCAGGCACGCGAGCGCCAGCAGAACGCCAACGCCAAGGCCAAGGAGCGGATTGCCGATCTGCAGAACTTCGTGCGCCGTTTTTCGGCCAACGCCTCAAAGGCCAAGCAGGCAACTTCGCGCGTCAAGCTGATCGAAAAACTCAAGCCGGAAGACGTCAAGCCGTCCTCGCGCCAGTACCCCTGGATTCGCTTCGAATACGACGAGCGCGAGAAGCTCCACCGTCAGGCGGTGGAAATCGAAAACCTGACCTTCGCCTACCCGGGAAGCGAGCAGAAGATCTTCGACAAACTGAATCTGGCACTCAACGGCGGCGATCGGCTGGCGATCGTTGGCGAGAATGGCGTGGGCAAGACAACGCTGCTCAAGCTGCTGATGGGCGAGTTGCAGCCGCAACGCGGCAGCATCAAGTGGGCCGAGAAGGCACGCCTTGGCTACTACGCCCAGGACCACGCCAGGGATTTCGACAGCGAGGTCAACCTGACCGACTGGATCGCCGGCTACGCGCGCGCCAACGCCGCCGAGGGAGACGACCTCGAGACGCTGATCCGCGGCACCCTCGGACGCCTGCTCTTCTCCGGCAACGAAGTGCGCAAGGCGGTGAAGGTGATCTCGGGTGGCGAGCAGGGACGCATGATTTTCGGCAAACTGATGCTCATGAAACCCAACGTGCTGGTCATGGACGAGCCGACCAACCACCTCGACATGGAGTCGATCGAATCGCTCAACACGGCCCTGGAGAAATTCAAGGGAACGCTGGCCTTCGTTTCCCACGACCGCGAATTCGTCTCGTCGCTGGCCACGCGCATCCTGGAGATCCGCCTCGACGGCACGCTGGTCAATTACCTCGGCACCTACGAAGAGTATCTCGACAGCCAGGGCCTTGCCTGAAGCGGCAGCGATCAGGGCGACGCGTCGGACCGGTGCAGGGCCGAAGGATCGGCGGGGCACCCGCTCCCCGGCAGGACCGTCTGCGCGATCAATTGACCGCGCCGGTCGACGCCTTGCCTCCTTCCTTGCTCGCCGATGCAGCCGCTTGCGCCGCTTTCCTGGCTTCTCTTTCGGCGTCCTGGCGAGCCCGCTTGTCGAGCTTGGCCTGCCGCTTGGCCTGTTCGGCCGCCATTTTCTGGCGCCCCTCCGCCGCTTTTTTCGCCTTGGCGGCCAATTTCGCCTCGCGCTCGGCTAGCTTCGCCGCGTGTTCGGCACGGTAAAGTTCGGCGCGCCCCTGTTCTTCGGCCTGACGGCTGAGATTGTCGGCAGCGCGCTGCGCCTCACGCGCCTCGAGATCCTGACGCCGCGCCGCACGCTCGAAATCGATCGCTGGCTGGTCGAGTCGACGCGCCGCGACCCTCGCCTCGGTGTGGCGTTTCTTGGCCGCCACCAGGCAGTCGCTGACCAGAACCTTCCGGTAGCACTCGTTCTGCTCGAACAGGTAGCGCTCCTCGGCCTGGTCGCGCAGCGCGTCGGCTCGCTCGCGCTGAGCGACCGCCTCCTCGAGCGTCTGTGGCACGGGGACTGGCGCTGGCTCGTCGGCGCAGGCGCCGCCACTGATCGATATAAAGACAAGCAGCAGGCTGCCCGTAAGACGCATGCAATTCTCCTTCATTACCTTCCTCGGATCCCGGGGTAGCCGGCTCGCTCGCCTCACGGCAGCGGCGCGCCGACTGACCGACCGGCTACCCGCGTATACTACAGACGAGCCTGATATTTGGGCGTAACCGGAGCACATGCATGCGCGCTCTGCAGGCAATCATTCTGCTGCTGGCCATTCTTGCCGCGCTTGCCCCGGCGAGTGCAGACACGCAGGTTCGCCTCACCGCGCTCAGCAGCTCGGTGCCGTTACGCCCGTTCACCGAAGTTCTCGAAGACCCGGCCGGAGAGCTCACGCTGACCGACATCGAACGGCCGGAGACGGCAACGCGATTCCGGCGGCACGCTGGCGACGGCGATCTCAATTTCGGCTATTCGCCGACGACCTACTGGCTGCGCCTGACGCTGGCGCCCGAACTCGGGGCCGCGACGCGATGGCTACTCGAGGTCGGCTATCCCTCGCTCGACTCCGTGACGGTCTTTGTCCGCCACGGCGCCACGGTGGTACGCCAACACGCCGGCGACCAGGCGCCTTTTTCAAGCCGGCCATTCGTGCACCGCAATCTCGTCTTCCCGCTCGAACTGGCCCCCGGTAGCGAGCAGCAACTGTACCTGCGCGTCGCTTCCAGCGGCAGCGTCACCATCCCTCTGACACTATGGTCCCCGGCCGCCCTGCACGCCAGCGATCAACGCGTCTACAGCATCATGGCCACCTACTTCGGGATGTTGCTGGCACTCGGTCTGTACAACCTGCTGCTCTACTTCTCGCTCCGCGAAGCCGCCTATCTGGCCTACGTCGGCGTCGTCGCCTCCATCGCCGTCGCGCAGTTGTCGATGCTTGGGCTGGGCAACCAGTTCCTGTGGCCCGACTGGCCGGCGTGGGGAGACCTTGCCATCCCGCTAGGCTTCTGCTCCACCGGCTTCTTTGGTGCCCTATTCACGCGCCTCTTTCTCGAAACCCGGAAGGCGAGCCCGCGCTTCGACCGCCTGCTGGCCCTGCTGCAGGCCGGCTTCGTTCTGGCCGCCGCGACGGCCGTCTTTTATGGCTACCGCCCGGCAGGAATGGCCACTGCCCTCCTCGGTGCAGCGTTCGCGGCGACCGCGGTTGCCACGGCCACACTGTGTGCCGTCCGCCATCAAGCGGGCGCGCGCCTGTTCCTGGCCGCATGGAGTCTGCTACTCCTCGGCGCGGCCCTGACCGCCCTGCGCGCACTGAACTGGTTACCGACCAATCTCCTGACCGTCTTCGCCCTGCAAATCGGCTCGGCGCTCGAGATTCTGTTGCTTTCCTTCGCCCTCGCCGACCGCATCAACAGCGCGCGCCGTGCGCTGGCAGCGGCGCAGGCGGAAACCCTGAGCGCCAGAGAGAACGCCGTCGAGACCTTGCGGCAGTCGGAAAAACTCCTCGAACAGCGCGTCATGCAGCGCACCCTCGAGCTGGCCGAAAGCAACGAACGCCTGCGCCACAGCGAAGCCGAGCTGCGCAAGCTGGCGCACCACGACCCATTGACCGGACTGGCCAACCGCGCCCTGCTTTACGACGAATTGCGGCGGATCATCGCCCGCGGCAAACGCAGCGGCGACATGTTCGCGCTGCTGATGGTCGATCTTGACGGTTTCAAGTTGGTCAACGACACCCACGGGCACGCCATCGGCGACCAACTCCTCGAGACCATTGCCGCACGCCTGCAGGAATGCGTGCGCGTCTCGGACACGGTCGCCCGCCTCGGCGGCGACGAGTTCGTCGTCGTCGTCGAAGGCGTGCTCGACGAAGAACAGGCGCTGGCGATCGGCGCCAAGCTCATCGTCACGCTGAGCCGCCCGGCGACGGTTGACACGCAAGTGGTGCAGGTCGGCGCTAGCGTCGGTGTGGCCTTGTGGCCGCTGGACTCCGACGACCTCGACTCCCTGCTGCTGGCTGCCGACCGCGCCATGTACCTGGCCAAGGAAGGCGGCCGCGGACAGTGTTGCCTGGCGTCGGCGACCGTCGGGTCAGCTCCCGATCAGAAGCAAAACGGAGAGTGAGCACCGGCGACGATCACCCGCCGGCGGTGGCGGCGCGCATCACTGGCGGGACTGTCGGAGCGCTGCCGCGCTGCATACCTGCCAGGGCGGATTTGGTAGAATCCCGGTTTTTTGCCAAAATCTACCCACCGGGAGCCTGCCGTGCAAATCGTCTGCCTTGACCTCGAAGGCGTACTCGTCCCCGAAATCTGGATCGAATTCGCCGCTCGCACCGGTATTCCAGAGCTGCGCCGCACCACGCGCGACGAGCCCAACTATGACAAACTGATGAGCTATCGACTGGCCATCCTGGCCGAGAACAAGCTCGGCCTGCCGGATATCCAGAAAGTCATCGCCGAGATGGGACCGCTCGAGGGGGCGCGTGCTTTCGTAGACGGGCTGCGCGAGACCTACCAGCTGATCATCCTCTCGGATACCTTCTACGAATTTGCGCACCCGCTGATGCGCCAGCTCGGCTGGCCGACGCTGTTCTGCCACAGCCTGGAGGCCGACGCCGATGGCAAGCTGGTGCACTACCGCCTGCGCATGCCCGACCAGAAACGCGAGGCCGTGCAACGCCTGAAGGAACTCAGGTTCTCGGTCGTCGCCGCCGGCGATTCGTACAACGACACGGCGATGCTCGGAGAGGCGCACGCCGGGATTCTCTTTCGCCCGCCCGAGAAAGTGATCGAGGAATTCCCGCAGTATCCGGTCACCCGGACCTTCGCAGATCTGCGCGCCGAAATCGACAAGGCCTTCGCCGCGCGCGCGGCAGCCTAGGATCGCCACCGCATGCAGACAAGACGTTTCTACACGCTTTCCGGATCCTGCCCCGACCAGGTCGGCATCATTTCCCGCATCTCGGGCTTCATCGCCCAGCACAACGGCTGGATTCTCGAATCGAGCTATCACGCCGACGACGGCAACGATGGCCATGGCAGTCGCTACTTCATGCGCATGCAGGTAAAGGCCGATTCGCTGCCCTTTCATCTGGCCGAGTTCCGCGAACGCTTCGCGCCACTGGCGGCAGAGCTGTCAATGGAGTGGAAGATCAGTGACTCGGCCGTCAAGCGACGCGTCGTGCTGATGGTCAGCAAACAGGAGCACTGCCTTTACGACCTGCTGGCACGCTGGCAGTCGAAAGAGCTCGATATCGAGATCCCGTGCGTGATCTCGAATCACGATACCTTCAAGGCCTTCGTCGAGTGGCACGGCATCCCTTTCCACCACGTGCCGATCAGCGCCGACAACAAGATTGGCGCGCACGCCGAAATCTGTCGCATCTACGACGAGGTCAGGGGCGACACCATGGTCCTGGCCCGTTACATGCAAATTCTTCCGCCGGAGATGTGCGCCCGTTACCCGGGACAGATGATCAACATCCACCATTCATTTCTGCCCAGTTTCGTCGGCGCCCGGCCCTACCATCAGGCTTTCCAGCGCGGCGTCAAGCTGATCGGCGCGACCTGCCATTACGTCACCCGCGAACTCGACCAGGGACCGATCATCGAGCAGGACGTGATCCGCATCGATCATTCGGACTCCGTCGAAGACATGGTGCGCTACGGCAAGGATATCGAAAAGGCGGTACTGGCACGCGGGCTGCGCTATCACCTCGAGGATCGCGTGCTCCTGCACGCCAACAAGACGGTGATATTCCGCTGACCGCTGCCCGCTCACATCCCGACCATCCCGACCGCCCCGCAGTCTCGGCACGACCAAGGCTGCCGGACAACCACTTGGAGTTTCCTGCCGCATGATCACCCTCAAGGGCGTAACCCTGCGCCGCGGCGCCAGGGTGTTACTTGATAACACCTCGGTAACCATCAACACCGGCGAGAGAGTCGGCCTGATCGGCCGCAACGGCGCCGGCAAATCGACGCTCTTCGCGCTGCTCGACGGCAGCCTGCACGAAGACGCCGGCGAGTTCTTCCGGCCGGCACAGTGGCGCCTCGCGCAGGTCCTGCAGGAAATGCCGGAAACCTCGCAGAGTGCAACCGACTTCGTCATCAGCGGCGACACGGCCCTGCTCGCCGCCGAGGAGGAAGTCCGCCTGGCCGAAGCGAGCGGCGACGGCGAAGAGCTGGCGCACGCCTACATGGCGCTGCACGACGCCGGCGCACACGATGCGCAGGCGCGCGCGCAGTCGCTGATTCTTGGTCTCGGCTTCAAGACCACCGAACTGAACAATCCGGTCGACAGCTTTTCCGGGGGCTGGCGGATGCGGCTGCAGCTGGCGCGGGCGCTGATGTGTCCGTCCGACCTTCTGCTGCTCGACGAACCGACCAACCACCTCGACCTCGATGCGCTGGTGTGGCTGGAAACCTGGCTCAAGCGCTACGAAGGCACGATGCTGGTGATCAGTCACGACCGCGAGTTCCTCGACGCGATCTCGACCGTCACCCTGCATCTGGACAACGAGCAGTTGACACGTTACGGCGGCAATTACAGCGTCTTCGAGGAAACCCGCGCCCAGCAACTCGAACTGCAGCAGAACGCCTACGCCAAGCAACAGGACAGGATTGCCCATCTGCAGAGCTTCATCAGCCGCTTCAAAGCCAAGGCCACCAAGGCCAAGCAGGCGCAGAGCCGGGTCAAGGCGCTGGAAAGAATCGAACGTCTGGCGCCGGTGCTGGCCAACGCCGAGTTCAGCTTCGAGTTCAAGGAAGCCGCCAACCTGCCCAACCCGATGCTGATCATGGACAATGCCAGCTTCGGCTACCCGGCGCCGGCCGAGGCCGCCGCCGGCACGCCAGCGACGGTGATCGTCCGCCAGGTCACGCGTTCGGTATTGGCCGGCCAGCGCATCGGCATCCTCGGCGCCAACGGACAGGGAAAGTCGACGCTGGTGAAAACCATTGCCCGCGTCCTCGGATGTATCAGCGGCACGATCAGCGAAGGAAAAGGCCTGCACATCGGCTACTTCGCGCAGCAGGAACTGGACGTCCTGCGTCCGGACGAAACCCCGCTGGAACATATGGTCCGCATGGCCAAGGAAGGTCTGGCCAACGGGCAGAGCGGCCGCGAGCAGGACCTGCGCAGCTTCCTCGGCACCTTCAATTTCAGTGGCGACATGGTCAAGCAGGCGGTCGGCACCATGAGCGGCGGCGAGAAAGCTCGCCTGGTGCTGTGCATGATCGTCTGGCAACGCCCCAACCTGCTGCTGCTCGACGAACCGACCAACCACCTCGACCTCGCCACCCGCGAAGCCCTGTCGATTGCGCTCAACGAATTCGAGGGAACGGTGATGCTGGTCAGTCACGACCGCTCGCTCCTGCGCTCCGTTTGTGACGAGTTCTGGCTGGTCAGCCGCGGTGGGGTGGCCGACTTTACCGGCGATCTCGATGACTACCAGCGCTACCTTCTCGACGAGGCCAAGCGCAACCGGGACAGTCTCAAGGCGTCACTGAAGAGCGCCAAAGAACCGCTCAAACCGGCAGAATCGGTCGTCGCCGCGGCCGCCCGGAAAGCCCCCGGCAAGCTGAAGGGACTGGCTCGCGACCAGGGTCGGGTCGAACAGGCGCTACTCGATCTGCAAAAAGAACAGCACTCTCTGGAGAGCCGCTTGTCGAACCCGCTGGCCGCCGCTGATCTGGCGACCCTGGGAGGACGAATGAGCGAGATCGCCGAGGAACTGGCAAAACTCGAAGAGCGCTGGCTGACGCTCTCCGAGCAAATCGATTCGGCCCGCCAGACGGCAATTTCGTGACACGCCTGGCCCACCCCTACGGAGCAAATGGAGCGGCAAATGAACTATGAGTTGGTGGAGTGGTCGCCGAAGATTCTGGTCGGCTTGCCCAACATCGATGCGCAGCATCGGCAATTGTTCGACCTTGCAGCAACCTTCAGTGGCGATGGTGACCAGATCCGCGTGCTGAAATCGCTGGCCATGCTCACCGAGTACGTCAAGGTCCATTTGCGCGAAGAAGAGCAAATGATGGCCGCTTGCCAATACCCGGGCCTCGAGGCGCATCGGCAGCTGCACACGGAATTCCGGCGCATGCTGTTCAAGCTGCTCGAGAACGCCAAGCAGATGACCCTCGACGAGATTGCCGACGAGGTCAAATTCCTCATCAACGGCTGGTTCTACAACCACATCCTGGTCGCCGACTTCGACTACGTGCCGAGCGTCAAAGCGGCTGCCACGCCAAGGCCAATGCCAACCTCTTGACGACGAGCGCTCGCTACGGGTTTCCCTCGCGCCGCCAGGAAAGCGCTTGACGACCGGCGCTGCCAACCGCCGTGACATCCGTCACGCGGGTCCGCGCGGCCATCGCCTAGCATTCGCTCTAGCCAGTGCTCAGGCGCGCAGCCCCTTACAGCCGGAGCCACTGTTAACGATGAAGCGCGGCGCAGCGCAACGGCTTTTCTGGCGCGCTTTTCACCGAGTCGCTCAGCGCGAGAGTCCATGAAGTTCCTGCAAATCCTTTCCCTGCGGCAGATGCTCACCCTGCCGTACGTGGTGCTGGTGCTGGTGCTGGCTGCCGCCATCGGCGGCCTGTCGTACTCTGCAGGGCGGGTCGCCGTAGACACCCTGTCCAATCAGCTGCTGTCGGAGATGGTGTACCGCATCGCCCAGGCCGCCGAGCGGCACGTCTTCGGTGCCAGCGCGGTGCTCGAAACGGCGTTTCCCGCCGGCGTGGCCGCGCCGGAAGACATCAACGACGACCTCGACAACCTGCGCACTCGCTTCTGGCTGGCGACCTCGGTGCATCGCGACCCCAACAATTACGCCTACTACGGCGATCGTAGCGGGCGCTTTTTCGGACTCTGGCGGCATTCGGAAAACGACGCCGAGTTGCGCCTGCGAACCGTCGGCGACGGCCCGCGGACGATCTATCGCTTTTCCGGGATTGCTGGCGAACTGACCGATCCCGTTCGCGAAACGCGCATCTTCGAGCCCCGCGAACGCCCGTGGTTCAAGTCCGGCGAGAGTTCGACGGCACATACCTGGACCTCGGTGTACATTGACTTCAAGACCGAGGAACTGGTCGCCACCCGCGCCAGGCGAGTCAACAACGCTCAGGGGGAGTTTCAGGGCGTCGTCGCTACCGACCTGTCGCTGCAGGGAGTCAACGATTTTCTGCACTCGTTGCGCCTGAGCGCCAACGGCATCGCTTACGTTGTCGAAACCGACGGCCAGCTGATCGGTACCTCACGCGGCCCGCACCTGCGCAAGGACGCCGCCGGAGACAAGGTGCGACTCAAGGTGCAGGATAGCGACGATTCACTGGTCGCCGCCAGTTATCGCGAGATCCGCAAGCTGCTGCACCCTTCCGCGGGAGCCCCGCACCCGCAAACGGCGGTGTTTGAAAGCGCCGACGGCGAGGCAGTCGAGGCCGCCTATGCGCGCATCCAGGACGCCGCCGGACTGGACTGGATCATCGTCGTCGCGGTACCACGCAGCGATTTCCTGTTTGGGGTGACCGAGAACTTCAAGCGCACGGTGGCTCTGGCCCTGCTGGCCTCGCTGATGACGATCTTGATCGGCTTCATGGTCCTCTCGGTCGTCGCCCGCGACCTCAAGCAGCTCGCCGTGGCCGCCCGCAAGGTCGGCAACGGTGACCTGAACGCGGCCTTCGACGTCACGCGCAGCGACGAGATCGGCGACCTGGCGAAAAGCTTCAGGAGCATGCAGAGCAAGCTTCTCAGCGACCGCTTGACCGGGCTGGCCAACCGCGAAGCCTTCCTGCGCCGCGTCGATGAGCGCCTGGCGCAGCAACGCGAACTCTCTGACCCGCGCCCTTTCGCCATTCTTTTCATCGACCTCAACGATTTCAAGAACATCAACGACAGCTTCGGCCACGACGTCGGCGACAAGGTGCTGCAGGAAATGGCGCAGCGCATGCTTACCGGACTGCGCAGCCGCGATCTGGTTGCACGCTACGCCGGCGACGAGTTCGTGGTCATGCTCGACGCGGTCAACAACCGGCACGACGCCGAGAGCGCGCGCACCAACATCGAGCAGTTGCTCGGCACGCCATTGTTGTCGATCGATCCGGCCGCGTCGGACGCCAACACCGGCGCCTCGATCGGCCTGGCCATGTACCCCGACGACGGACAGGATGTCGAATCGCTGGTGCAATACTCCGACGCCGACATGTACCGGCGCAAACAAGCCCTGCAAAGCGATCGCGACGGACCGTCGACGCCGAGCACCTGAGGGCCTGCCGGTAGTCGCGCTACGCGGGCATGAACCAGCGCAGCTCGCCAACACCCACTTCACGCAGCGGATAGCCGTACAGCCGGCTCAAGGAATCGCTGCTAATCACCTCGTCGCTGCTTCCCTGCAGCGTCGTGCCGTCGTCGAAGAGCAGTAGCGCCCGCGAGCAGAACCGCGCCGCCAGCCCGGGTTCGTGGAGAACCATTACGCTGGCCATCTGCTGGTCGCGATTGAGGGCGGCAAACAGCTCGAGGGTGGCGATCTGGTGGTTCAGATCAAGGTGCGCGAGCGGCTCGTCGAGCAGGTAGAGCTGCGGCGCCTGCGTCAGCAAGGTGGCAATGGCCAGCCTTTGCCGCTCGCCACCCGAAAGCGTCTGCACGTCGCGTTGCGCGAGTTCGGCCAGACCGACCGCGGCCAGCGCCTGACGGGCTTTTCGGGCATCGGCGTCGGACTCCCAATCCCAGCGATCGAGATGGGGATGGCGTCCGATCAGTGCCGTTTCGAGGACCGTCGAGGAGAACGCCTCGCTGCGGCTCTGCGGCAACCAGCCCCGAATGCGGGCGCTACGCCGCGCGCCGAGTTGGGCGTAGCTGCTCCCGGCGAGGCAGACCTCGCCCGCATCCGGCGCGCGCAAACCGGCCAGCACCGAGAGCAGGGTCGACTTCCCGGCACCGTTGCGGCCGAGAATGGCCAGCGACTCACCCGGTCGTACGCTCAGCGCCAGATCGCGACAGAAAGTGCGGCCAGCGATGCCGACGCGAAGGCCACGGGCGAACAGCACAGGCTGCGGGTGATCCATCTCAGCCGCGCCCGGCCGCGCCGCGCGTCAGCAGGAAGAGAAAAACGGGCACGCCGATCAGCGCCGTGAGCACGCCGACGGGCAGTTGCTGCGGCGCCAGAATGGTCCGTGCCAGGGTGTCGGCGATCACCAGCAGGCTACCGCCGGCGAGCACCGAGGCCGGCAACAACAGGCGCTGGTCGTTGCCGGTCGCCAGACGGACGAGGTGCGGCACGATCAGGCCGATGAAACCGATCGCCCCGGCATGGGTGACCGCCGCGGCAGTGGCCAGCGAGGCGACCAGATAGACGCCACGGCGCAAGGGGCGGACGGCAACACCGAGCGCCTGCGCGACGTCAGCGCCACGTGCCAGGAGATTGAGTTCGCGGGCAAACGGCAGCGACACAAGGAGCACCGTGGCGAGCAGAATCAGCACCAGTTGTGGGTCGCCGGTCTGCGAGAGGTCGCCCATCAACCAGAACAGCATTCCCCGCAAGCGATCGTCGGGGGCCATGGCCAACATCAGGGTGACCACGGCGCCGCAGCCGGCGGCAACGATCACCCCGGTCAGCAACAGCCGTGAGTGCGTCCAGCCGCCCTCGCCATGGGCCAGGCCGAAAACCAGCAGCATGGCGCCGAGGGCACCCGCGAAAGCCAGCCCGTTGACCCCGGCAACGCCGAGTCCGAGGACGATGGCCAGCAGCGCGCCAATACCCGCCCCACCCGAAATGCCCAGCACATACGGATCGGCGAGCGGGTTGCGCAACAGCACCTGCAGCAGGGCTCCGGCCAGTGCCAGCAAGCCACCGCAGGCGAAACCGGTCAAGGCGCGCGGCAGGCGCAGGCTGCGTACCACCTCGCCGGCGACGCCACCATTGCCGTCAAGCAGCGTCGCCAGGACATCAAGCGGACCAATCGCGATGCTGCCCACCATCAGCGCCAGGACAATGCTCAGCTGCGACAGCCCGGCGAGGGCTGCGAGAATCAGCAAGGCACGGCGGCGGGTGGGCACGCAGCGTCCTACTTCGGCGCGTAACGGACACCGACGAAGACGTTCGCCCCGGCGGTGGCGTAGTTGTCGATTGTCTCGTAGTACTTGTCGAAGATGTTGTTGGCCCGGGCAAACAGCGTCCAGTCGCGCTGCAGGCGGTAGTCCGCATAGAGGTTGACCAGCCCGTAGCCACCGAGGAGCTTGGTATTGGCCGGGTCATCGTAACGATTGCCGACCAGCTGCCACTCGCCGCGCAGGTCCCAGTCGCCGAGCTTTCGACTGATGTAGCTGCTCATCTGCTGGTCGGAGCGGCGGGCCAGTCGATTGCCGTTGTTGGGTCCGTCTTCGTCATTGCGCGGATCGAGCAAATCGACGACGACGCCCACCCCCCATTCCGAAAAACGGCCGTCGTAGGTCAATGTCGCGCCGCGCAGCAAGGCCTTGCTGACGTTGACCGGCGCGTAGGTCGGTGGCCGGAACTCGATCAGGTCGGTGACGTCGTTGTTGTACACGACGAGCGAGGCACGATGATCGCCGCGCTCCCAATTGGCCCCCAGCTCGATGTTCTTCGCCTGCTCCGGCTTCAGGTCGGGATTGCCCCCGGAAAAGAAATTGCCGGCCGGGAAATACAGTTCGTTGAACGTCGGCGCGCGAAACGCCGTGCCATAGGACACGTGCCCTCGCCAGTCGGGAGCGAACTGATAACCGTAGGAAGCGGAACCGGTCGTTTCGGCGCCGAACTGGGAATTGTCGTCACGACGCAGGTTGAACTGCAAGCGGTGCTTCTCGATAGTGGCGTTCCAGCCGCCCAGCAGCGAGCGAATCGTGCGTTCGCTCACGGTGTAGTCGGTACTGCCGGAGACCTTTTGTTTGGTGTATTCGGCGGCCAGCAGCGCTTCCCCGACGGGCAGCACGATATCGTTCTGCCACGACGCCAGATCCGCGTCGGTCCGTATCGTGTACTCCCTGACATTGCCGGCGTAACCCTTGCTGGCATCGGTACTGGTGCCGACCCGCAGCGTGCTCGTCCACGCCTGGTTGATGCGGTTACGCGAGTACAGCGAATACGATTCCACCAACTGATCGGCGGTGAAGTTCTGCCCGGCACCACGAGCACCGAAGTCGTTCGAGTCATAGCGGTTGGTACCGTCGCTGGCCAGCAGGTTGACGCCAATTTCCTGACCGGCCGCCGGACGCACGGAGAAGTTCGCACTCAGATTGCTGTTGCGATAGCCGTCGTCGTCCGGGTTGTAGTAGATGTTGGCCTTGTCGTGAATGGCGTTGAAACTGCCTGTGTCCAGATACCCCGCCTGGACACTGTAGGAAACCAGATCGGTCCCGCCCGAAATGCCGACGGTGGTGTCGGTGGTTCCGTAGGTGCCATACCCCGTACTCGCGTTGAGTCGCGCCGGGCCCTCGCCCTTGCGCGTGAAGATCTGAATGACACCGCCAATCGCGTCGGCACCGTACAGCGACGAGGCCGGACCGCGCAGGATCTCGATGCGATCGATCTGGTCCAGCGGGATACGCGCCAGCGCGGCACTTCCGGTCGTCGCCGAGCTGATTCGCTGCCCGTCGATCAGAACGATCGACTGATTGCTGCTCGCGCCGCGGATGAACACGCCGCTGTTCGTGCCCGGGCCGCCGTTGGCGGTGTACTGAACGCCGGGTTGGCGCGACAGCAGCTGCTCGAGTGTGGATTGGCCGGCCTGATCGATTTCTTCACGGGTGATGACCGACACGTCGCTGGTCAACTCGTTGGCGCGCGTTGCCTGTCGGGTCGCGGTGACAACGATCGGATCGAGCTGCTGGTCGGCGGCGTTGGCCGCGATCGGAAAAAGCGCCCCGCATAGCGTGGCCAATGCCGCGGCAGAACCTGCGCGCGGCGTCCTTTGATTCATCATGGGTTTCTCCCTGCTTCCGGCGAGCGTCCCCGCGAACCGGCGAGCAAACAAATATCAAATGCACCAGGGAGAAAACAACGAGGCGGGCGGCACGGCCGAGCGTTTCGTGTCCGCTTCCCCGCGGCACTTCCGTCAAATGTGTGCGAAGGCCGGTATCCGGGCTCGCGAGTCTTGATGTGTCGCCTTCCCAGGCTCTCGCCCAGTGGCATTTCGACACACCCGCACTCACTTACCGTTGCGGGGGCAGCTCAGGCCTGGTGTTCTGAAGAACACGCACCTGCTTCCCGTTTAACCGCTGCGGAGAATCTCCGTTGCGGCACCTTGCACGATGTCCTTCGCCGACCAAGGCCGACGAAAGCGCGGATTATAGCGCGCCCGACAGCGCACAGACCGCCCATGCCGCAGAAAGCGCGCGCAGCGGTCAGAGAGCAAGGCGCCGCCAGGAAGCAAGCTGCGCGCCTTGACCGAGGATAGCTCTTGATTCTATAGTCTGGCCATGCTGAATGAACTAGACACGCTCGAGAGCAAAATTGGCCAGGTGGTCGCGCTCTGTCAACGCCTGCGCGCCGAGAATGACCAGCTCCGCGCGCAGCTCGCTGTCGCCGAAGGGGACAGACAACGCCTCGCCGAGCGCATGGGCGCTGCGTCCACCCGACTTGAGCAACTTGCCCTGCAACTCCCCGAAGCCAAAGCCTGAGAATTCTTTCCCGATGCCCAACGAAACCAATTTTCTGGATATCACGCTGCTTGGCAAGGAGTACCGAGTCGCCTGCCCGCCCGAGGAGCGTGCCGCACTGCTCAACGCCGCAGCCTACGTCGACGGCAAGATGCGCGACATCGCCGAGAAGACCAAGAGCAATCTCGCCGAGCGCATCGCGGTCATGGCAGCGCTGAACATTGCCCACGAGCACCTCTGCGCAAATCAGGACGCGCCGGCAAAAGATCAGAAAATTGAATCTGAAATAACGCTGGACAGCGACGCCTTTAGGCGTAGAATTTCCCACATGGAGACGGAACTTGAAGCGGTTTTAAAGCCCGAGTGAGTGGTTCCGAAGACTCCGAGAGAGTTCCCTGCGGTGTTTGTTAAGGTCATAGATTCCTTGAACCAATGCAAATTGGCATTGGTTGCAGACCATAGAAACCGCTGTTGTGTGTGCCCCTCAAGTCGGGCATACCTGATGCGGAAGGGATGTGACCTATCTGAACCCAGGTTCAGGATGCCGGCCTGACGGCACTTGCGGGGACAAAATTAAAAAGCGCGGAACCTTCGGTCCCGCGCTTTTTTTGCGTCGACTCGCCTCGTCCGGTGCGTCGTCTCCCGGCGCGCGGGCGCTGCTGTGAAGCAGCGGCCCCGATGGCTCGCCGTTCTGTCGCACTCGTCCCGCCCGCCCGCGGCAAACGACCCACCGACGCCTCCAGCGCTGGCACTCACCGCCAGCAGCCAGCACCAGCGAGATTCCCTGTGCGCTTGACCTGCATCAAGCAAATGACCGCATCGCGCGCTTAGAGTACCTCCCTGGTGCACGCTGTCTGATTCAGTGTCCGGCCGCAGTGGCGACACGACAAGTCAGCTTGCCAACAGGGGAGCCTCGATCTGATGAATATTTCCAGTCTGCTGGTCAATGCCCGCCCCGAAGTACAGCAGCGGGTGCAGGACGGTCTGCTGCTCCTGGGCGGCGTTGAAGTCCATGCAGCGAGCAAGGATGGCCAACTCATCGTGACCATCGAAGCGGACAGCGACCGCGCTGCGGCGGACATGTTCACCACCATCAGCCAGCAGCCAGGCGTGCTCTCCGCATCATTGGTCTACAGCCAGTTTGAACCCGATCCTGATGAGGAAGTATGAGATGAAAGTGACCTTGACTCGCCGTGATTTTATCAAGAGCAATGCCGTTGCCGCCGCCGCCACCGCGGCGGGCATCAGCATTCCCGGCATCAGCCAGGCGGCACCCGCGAAGTCCGATGGCGTGCGCTGGGACAAGGGCGCCTGCCGCTACTGCGGAACGGGCTGCGGCGTGCTGGTGGGAACCAAGGGGGGGCGCATCGTCGCCACCCAGGGCGACCCGGACGCGCCGGTCAACCGAGGGCTCAACTGCATCAAGGGTTACTTCCTGTCCAAGGTCCAGTACGGCAAGGATCGCCTGACCACGCCACTGCTGCGCATGAAGGACGGCAAATTCGACAAGAACGGCGAGTTTGCGCCGATATCCTGGGATCAGGCCTACGACGTCATGGCCGAGAAATGCAAGGCTGCGCTCAAGAAAGGTGGCCCGCGCAACATCGCCATGTTCGGCTCCGGCCAATGGACGGTGTGGGAAGGGTATGCTGCCGCCAAGCTGATGAAGGCCGGCTTGCTGAGCAACAACATCGATCCGAATGCCCGTCACTGCATGGCGTCGGCCGTCGCCGGGTTCATGCGCACCTTCGGCATCGACGAACCAATGGGCTGCTACGACGACCTCGAACACGCCGACACCTTCGTGCTGTGGGGTTCGAACATGGCCGAAATGCACCCGATTCTGTGGTCGCGACTCACCGATCGGCGGCTGACGGGCAAGGGCGTCAAGGTGCACGTACTTTCGACTTTCAGCCACCGTTCCACCGAGTTGGCCGATAACGAGTTGATTTTCAAGCCGCAGAGCGATCTGGCCATCCTCAACTACATCTGCAACTACATCATCCAGAACAAGGCGGTGAATGAGGCATTCGTCGCCCGCAACGTCAACTTCAAGAAAGGCGTCACCGATATCGGCTATGGTCTGCGGCCGAATCATCCGCTCGAGAAGGTGGCGATGAACAACGGCTATCCGGGAGAAGACGGCAAGCCAAAGGGCAACCCCGGCGGCACCAGCGACATCACCTTTGACGAGTTCAAGGCCTTTGTCGCCGAGTACACGCTCGACAAGACGCACGAGATCTCAGGGGTACCGAAAGAAAATCTCGAAGCGCTGGCCAAGGCCTATGCCGACCCGAATGCCAAGGTCACCTCGTTCTGGACGATGGGCTTCAACCAGCACACGCGCGGCACCTGGGCGAACAACATGATCTACAACGTGCACCTGCTGGTCGGCAAGATTTCCGAGCCCGGCAACAGCCCGTTCTCGCTGACCGGTCAGCCTTCGGCCTGCGGCACGGCGCGCGAAGTGGGCACCTTCGCCCACCGTCTGCCGGCCGACATGGTGGTCAACAACCCGAAGCATCGGGAGATCAGCGAAAAACTGTGGAAATTGCCGGCCGGCACGATCCCGGACTGGATCGGCGCACACGCCGTTTTGCAGAGCCGGCTGCTCAAGGACGGCAAGATCAATTTCTACTGGACGACGACGACCAACAACATGCAGGCCGGGCCGAACATCAATGATGAAATCTTCCCGGGCTGGCGCAACCCCGACAATTTCATCGTCGTCTCCGACTGCTACCCCACCGTTTCGGCGATGTCCGGCGACCTGATCCTGCCCTCGGCGATGTGGATGGAGAAGGAAGGCGCTTTCGGCAACGCCGAGCGGCGCACGCAATTCTGGCGCCAGCAGGTCAAGGCGCCGGGAGAGGCGCGCTCGGATCTTCTGCAGTACATCGAGTTCTCGAAGCGTTTCACGACCGACGAGGTGTGGCCGGCCGACCTGCTCGCCAAGAACCCCGAGTACAAGGGCAAGACGCTCTACGAGGTGCTCTTCGCCAACGGCCAGGTCGACAAGTTCCCGACCAGCCAGACCTACAAGGGCTTCGACAACGACGAAGCAAAGGCCTGCGGCTTCTATCTGCAAAAAGGCCTGTTCGAGGAGTACGCCGCCTTTGGTCGCGGCCACGCCCACGACCTGGCAGAGTTCGACACCTATCACAAGGCGCGCGGCCTGCGCTGGCCGGTGGTTGACGGCAAGGAAACGCTGTGGCGCTTCCGCGAAGGCTACGACCCTTACGTCAAGGCGGGCGAAGGCGTGAAGTTCTACGGCAAGCCCGACGGCAAGGCGGTCATTTTTGCGCTGCCGTACCAGCCGGCCGCCGAAATGCCCGACCAGGAGTACGACCTCTGGCTATGCACCGGGCGCGTTCTCGAACACTGGCATACCGGTTCGATGACGCGGCGCGTCCCGGAGTTGTACAAGGCCATGCCCGACGCCTGGATCTACATGCATCCGGACGACGCCAAGAAGCGCGGCCTGCAACGTGGTGACGTCGTCAAGACGGTTACCCGGCGCGGCGAGATCGCGTTGCGCGTCGAAACGCGTGGCCGTAACAAGCCACCGGCTGGCCTGGTGTTCGTGCCCTTCTTCGATGAGCATCGCCTGGTCAACAAGCTGACACTTGACGCCACTTGTCCGATCTCCAAGGAAACCGACTTCAAGAAGTGCGCGTGCAAGGTGGTCAAAGCCTGATAGACACGCGAACGCAGGACAATCAGGGAGAGCCAGGGCGGGCAGAACATCGCCCGCCTCATGGCCGCTGAACACCGGCCCGGTTTCTGGTGACACCATAAATGCCCACGGCAAATAAAGACCGCAGCCCCGTACCCGCGCGTGCGGCCAACACTCAATCGTTGGCCCGCCGCCAGTTCGTCTTCGATTCAGCGCGGCTGCTTTGCGGCGTCGGCGTGCTCGGGCTCGGCCTCGCCGGCTATGCCAAACAGGCCAGGGCCAGGCCGCCCCTGGCCGTCCGTCCGCCCGGCGCCGCCGCCGAAGACGACTTTCTCGGCGCCTGCATTCGCTGCGGCATGTGCGTGCGCGACTGCCCCTACAACATCCTCGAACTGGCCACACCGGAATCACCGATTGCCACGGGCACGCCGTATTTCACCGCGCGCAGCGGGCCCTGCGAGATGTGCGAAGACATCCCCTGCGTCAAGGCCTGCCCGACAGGAGCCCTCGACCACAGCCTGACCGACATCAACCAGTCGCGGATGGGCCTCGCCGTCCTCTCCGACCAGGAGACCTGTCTCAACTTCCTCGGCCTGCGTTGTGACGTCTGCTACCGCGTCTGCCCGGTCATCGACAAGGCGATCACCCTCGAGCTCCGGCCGAACACGCGTACCGGCCGGCACGCGATGTTCATTCCGACGGTGCACTCCGAGCATTGCACCGGCTGCGGCAAATGCGAAAGCGCCTGCGTCACCGAAGAGGCGTCGATCAGGGTGCTGCCGGCCAAACTGGTGAAAGGCTCGCTCGGCGAGCATTACCGGCTTGGCTGGGAAGAGAAGAGCAAGGCCGGCGGGCATTCCCTGGTCGAGGACCGGGAACTGGTCGATTTGCCCGATCGCCTGCCCGAAGGCGTCCATCTCGAAGGCCACTTCGATCCCGGTAGCGACCCCTTGCCGGCAGGAGTTCCGGCGGGCGGCCCGGCGCTTCCCAGCCTGCCGCCCGGCCTCGGCGGTCCCGCGGCACCGGGCAGCGGATTGAACCAGCTGCCGGCCGAGGCGCCACGATGAACAGCAAGCGGGCCGGTGCCGAAGCGGTTGCCAGCAAAGGCTGGGTCGCAGCGCACCGCTGGCTGCTGGCTCGCCGCCTTTGCCAGTTGGCGCTCCTGGCACTGTTCCTGCTTGGCCCGCTGGCCGCCGTGTGGATCGTCAAGGGGAATCTGGCGTATAGCCTGACCCTCGACAGCCTGCCGCTGACCGACCCCTACGTGCTGCTGCAATCACTGCTGGCTGGCAACTGGCCCGAGAAACTCGCGCTGATTGGCGCGCTGATCGTTATCGTCTTCTATTTCCTGGTTGGCGGCCGCGTCTACTGCGCCTGGGTCTGCCCGATCAATCCGCTCACCGACCTCGCCGGCTGGCTGCGCCGCCGACTGGGGATAAAGGGCAGCGCACACGTTTCGCGCAGCAGCCGCTACTGGATCCTGGCCATGACCTTGCTGCTTGCTTCCCTGACCGGCAGCATCGTCTGGGAACTGGTCAATCCGGTATCGATGCTGCACCGCGGACTGCTCTTCGGGCTGGGCGCCACGTGGGTTGTCGTGCTGGCGGTCTTTCTGTTCGATCTGTTCGTGATGAGCCGCGGCTGGTGCGGCCACCTTTGCCCGGTCGGCGCCTTCTACAGCCTGCTCGCCAAGGGGAGTCCGCTACGCGTTACCGCCAGCAGGCGGGCGGCGTGCAACGACTGCATGGACTGCTTCGAAGTCTGCCCGGAACCGCAGGTCATCCGCCCGGCGCTGAAGGGTGCGGGCAAGGGCATCGGCCCGGTCATTCTGGCCAGCAACTGCACCAACTGCGGACGCTGTATCGACGTCTGCTCCAAAGATGTTTTCACTTTCGGCCTGCGCTTCAACAACCCACCGGAGAACGGCACGCAGGGCGAACCAACAGCAGCGACCAGCGGCCACTGAAGTACTCGAGCAAGAGCAGGAATCATTTTTTTGACGTGGAGGGAACGCCAACCATGAAGCACTCACTGAAACTTACCATCGCCGTCGTCGCCAGTTGCCTGACGTCCCTGGTGTTCGCCGCCGACGCTACCACCTCGATGCGCGGAATCGACGTCGCAGCACCCAGCCCGGCACCCGAGATCAAGGATTACGCTGGCAAACGCCCGGGGACGGAGGAACCCGTCGCGCGCACCTTCAGCACGCAGCCGCCGGTAATCCCGCACGCGGTGCAAAACTTCGACGAAATCAACCTCGAAGGCAACCAGTGCATGGACTGCCACTCGGCGGCGACCTTTCAGAAGAAAAAAGCGCCGAAGATGGGCGATAGCCATTTCATCGACCGTGACGGCAAGAAACACGCCGAAGCGACCGGTGGACGCTACAACTGCGTGCAATGCCACGTGCCGCAGGTCGACGCGCCGCCGCTGGTCGACAACACCTTCAAGGGCGACGCCGTCAAGAAACCAGTCAAGAAGAACTGAGGCAGGAGGGTCGCCGGCAAGCCGCCGGCACTCACGCTGCTCAATGTTCCAGGTCGTGCTCTTCGCAAAGCCCGAGCATCGCCTTGCGCGCGGCATCGCGCAAGGCCACGGCCGCGGCCCAGTCGTCGCCCACCGGCGCCAGCAGTGGCCCGAAGGTCAGCGCCAGGCGACCGCGCCGCGGGAGCCACGTCTGATCGCGCAGGATCGCACGTGTGCCGCACAGACCGGCAACCAGTGCTGGCGTCCCGGCCCGCGCAGCGGCGACGAAGGCGCCCATGCGAAACGGCTTCAGCCCGGCTTCTCGCGAGAAGGTTCCTTCCGGGAAAATCACCAGATTCTGACCTTGCCGGAGCGCCGCAGCGATCTCGTCGACGTCCTCGGCACTCCTCGACGCCGCGAAGCGCTCGACGAACAGCGTGCCGAGCGCGCTCAGGAAAGCATGTACTGCCGGCTGTTCGACGAACTCGCGTTTGGCGACGAAACAGTAGGCCTGGCTCGGCGGCAATGCCGCGCAGAGGGCCAGCGCGTCAAGATAGCTGCAGTGGTTGACCAGTAACAGATGCGGCGCTTTCGGTAAACCCGCCGCGGCGCCGATCTGCAAGCGAATCCCGGCGAGCACCAGGACGAGCCGCGCCACCCGGTGCACCAGGCGACGTCCGCTCGCCGGCGAGTGCAGCAGCTTGCCGAGAACGACAACTGCCGCCGCAGTCGGCACGCCGAGGACGAGAAAAACACTCCAGCACCAAGCGCCATAGAGCCGCCGGCCAAGACGCCGCGCCATCTCGCCCAAGCGCGCGCGCAGCGACGCGACGCCAAGGCGCAGCATCTGTTGCCGAGCCGGCGCCGCCGGAGCACCGATCGCGCCGTTCTCGTAGGCGTCGCGCGAAGCGTTGCGGCGAATCTTGCCACTCGAAGTCTTGAGTACCGAATTCGGTGGGGCCAGGACAATTTCGTCAGCCGGCATTCCGATTACATCAATTGCGGCAGCGTTGATCTTCTGCCGCAGCGCGTCGAGCACCGTCGCATCTTCCTCGCGCGTCTCGGCCAGAACGACCAGCCGTTCGCTGCCATTGAGCGCATCCTGGCTCGCAAAAACGGCCACGCAGCCCTTGCGCACGCCCGGAATATTGCCGACCGCCTGTTCGAGTTCGTAGGGGTAGAGGTTCCTTCCGCCACGAATGATCAAGTCCTTGACCCGGCCGGTCAGATAGATCTCGCCAGCGACGGTATACGCAAAATCGCCGGAGTCGAGCCAGCTGTCGCTGAACAGCGCCTGCGTCGCCGCTGGGTTGCGATAGTAGCCACGCGTCGCCGAGGGGCCACGAAACTGCAGTCTTCCGACGCGCCGATCCGGCAGTTCGCAGCCTTCCGCGTCGACGATACGAATCTCATGCCCTGGCAGGACCCGTCCACACGCCGGAACGAGCATCGCTTGGTCATCGTCGCTGGTCGCCGGAACGGCGCTTTTCTCGTTGACCAGTTCTTCGCGCCGGATCCGATCGATCAACGGCCCGCGCTGCAGCGTTGGGAAAGCCAGCCCGACCGAACATTCGGCAAGACCATAGACCGGCGTGATCGCCTCGCCGCGCAAACCGTAGGGGGCGAAGCGCTCGGCGAAAGCCTGCAGCGTCGCCGGACTCACCGGTTCGGCGCCGTTCAATGCCAGACGCCAGGACGAGAGGTCCAGCCCCTGCACATCGCCGTCGGCGAGTTTTCGCGCACACAGTTCGTAAGCGAAATTGGGCGCCGGCGAAATCGTCCCACGATGATCCGAGATGGCCCGCAACCAGCGTGCCGGGCGCGCGAGAAAAGCCAGGGGCGACATCAGCACCAGCGGCATGCCGAAGTAAAGCGGGCAAAACCAGGCGCCGATCAGTCCCATGTCATGATAGAGCGGCAGCCATGAAACGAAGACATCGTCACTGGTCACCGCGCAGGCCTCACCCATCGCGCGCACGTTGGCCAACAGGTTGGCGTGGCTGAGAACGACTCCCTTGGGGTCGCCCGTGCTGCCGGAGGTGTACTGCAGGAAAGCGATATCGTCGGCTTGCGCGCGGTACAGCAAGTCGATCGGTTCGCTGTCGAGCTCCGCCGGGGTGAGCACTTCATTCAGGCTCGGCACCTCGCGGCGCAACAGCGCGGCAACGCCTTTCGCCTGCGGCACGGTGACGATGAACACCGCTTCGGCGTTGGCGAGAATACGCGCGTGCCGGCGCAGGTGATCGTCGATCTGCGCCAGCCGCGCCGGAGGATAAATCGGCACCGGAATTCCGCCGGCCAGCAAGACCCCGAAAAAGCTGCTCAGGTAGTCGCGACTGGTGGGCAACATCAGGGCCACGGTCTGTCGCGGCAACAGTCCGCGGGTCACCAGGCCGGTGGCCATGCGGCGCGCCTGCGCGAACAGATCGGCGTAGGAAATGGCCTCGGGGAGAAACTCGCCATGCCCGCCGCCAGTCCCGTAGAGCAGCACATGCGTGCGTTGCGGATTGCGTTGCACGTGCCACTCGAAGACATCGACCAGCGTCGCTGCCTGCGTCGGAACCCCGATCGGGCCGCCACCGTGCTTGGCCAGATCGACGCCGGTCGGCGAATGGTCTTCGGCCGCTGCACTGACGATGAAGCGCAGCAAGTCCTGCGCCGTTTCGGCGTCGGCCAGCGCCGCCTCCGGCAACGAGCGGCCGAACTCACTGCCGACACGCAACAGGAGTTCGACGCGCGCCAGGCTGTCCAGGCCAAGATCGCGCTCGAGGTGACTACCCAGGCTCACCCGTGCGACACGGCCCGGGCGCGTCTCGGCGACCAGAGCCGTGAGCACGCCCAGCAGGCGCTCCGACACTTCCGGCGACGGCGGCAGCAAGGGCGCTGGCAGCGGTTCCGCGCTCACCACCGGCGCGCCTTCCGGCCAGCGATCGCCCGGCCGAACAGCGGCTGGCGAGCGACGCGGCGACGAGCACCGCGCTCGCCGCACTCAGCGACGCTCATCGATTTCCCCGATACGAATGGCCTGCGTCGGACACGGCGCAAAACACGCCGCGCAGCCGGTACATCGCGAAGTGTCCACCACCGGCAAGGCAATTCCGCCGACCCGCGGCACGAAGCGAATGGCGCCTGCCAGGCAATGATCGCCGCAGATTCGGCATTCGATCTGCCTGGCCGCCAGGCAGCGCTCGCCAATGGCCGCGCGCAGAAACCAGGCTTCCTGAGCCGGTGCACGACGCAGCGCACCGGTGGTGCACGCGTCAACGCAGGCGGCGCAGAACGAGCATTCGCCAACACCGAAATCAAGCACCGGATAGCCGCTGTCGCTGTTGCGGATGATCCCGGTCGGACAGACTGGCTGGCAATCGGCGCAGCGCGTGCAGGCCTGCAGAAAAGCCTCTTCTGCGACGGCCCACGGCGGCCGCAATGGCGCCGTCGCCCGTGCGAATCTTCCGCGGAGAAAGTTGCGACGGCTAGCCGGGTCGCTCACGGGCCCACTCCAGGCATTCAAGACGCCGCTGGTGTGCCACCGGCGCCAGCTCGCCAGCGAGCGCGTACCCGCGCTCAGACGCGACGCAGGTCCTGCCTGCGGCGGCGCGCCGCCGAATGCCGGGCAGGGCCATTTGGTCACACATGCAAAGCTCTCCAGTGGTTGCAGCGATCATCGTTCGCTGGCCGAGTCTACCAGACTGGGGAGAGCAGCGTCGGGCAAGCGTCGTTGGCAGGAGGTCCTACCACCCCGGCTTCCAGCCGAACGGCGTCACCGCCAGATAGGCGAGGCTGCGCCAGTAGCTGCGATCGATCGACCAGGCCTTGAGAAACGCCCTGGCAGCGATCGCGCGGCTTGCGCCAACGCCCCCTTTCAGGTGCCCGAGGCCGAATTCGGCGCAGTAGATGGCCAGTTGGCGCCGGAAACGTTCCGCCGCAACGCAGCGACCGTCCTGGCTGCACAGTCCCCAGCGTTCTGCCGCCGTCTCGAGCAGGCGCGTGCGGTAGTCGATTGGCCTGATGACCCGCGACCCCTGCGCCGAGTGCTGCCGATAGAGCGTCGTCGCTTCGCGGAGCTTCAGGAACTGCGAGCTTCTCGACACTCGCAACCAGAAATCCCAATCCTCACTGTAGGGAAGCGCTTCGTCGAAACCCGCCTGAGCGACGACGACCGCGGTTCGTGCCAGGGCGGTGCTGGTCAATACCCAGCTGTCGAGCAGCATCTGGTGATAGATCCAGCCCGAAAAGTCGTCGTCGACCCCTTGCGCAGCCGCTCGCGGGAGGTAGTCTGCCGGCGCCGGGAACGCTCCCGCGTCGTCCTGCCGCCACCAGACGAAGTCGGTGAACACGACATCGACCTGGGGATTGTCGGCGAAAGCCGCCAGCTGGTTGGCCAGCTTGTTCGGCTGCCAGTAGTCGTCATGGTCGACCAGGGCGATGAACTCGCCGTGCGCTTCCCTTATGCCGTGGTTGCGGGCGGCGCAGACGCCGGCGTTGCTTTGCTCAATGACCCGAACCGGATCGCCGAAACGGCGGGCAATGGCACAGGTGTCGTCGGTCGAGCCATCGTCGATGACGATGATCTCGAGATCCGCAGCGCCCTGGCGAAGAATGCTGTTGAGGGTTTCGCTGATGTAGCGCGAGCAGTTGTAAGTGGGGATGACCACGGAGACGGACGACATGACAAAAAATCACTCCAGGCAAGGGCTGCAAGTAAACGGGCGCGCAGCAGAACCAGGGCTTGTCCGGACAACCCGCAGACCGCGAGCCAGAACGGGTGCCGCTTGGATGCGGACGAATGTTACCCGATTCACTCACATTGTTCGTGACAGGCTTTGCAACGACCGCCGCGCAAGGTACCGGCGTCGCGCCTGCCGGCACAACATTGGCCGTAATGACAACTCGGTCACACCACGGCTCCTTTTGGCCGGCCTTCTCCGCCTACAAGCCTGTTAAACCTTGCTATGATTTCCTTCGCCAAAGCAAGCTTCCTGGTCCGGGGGCCGCTGAAGATGCCCTAGCGTAGTGTTTCACGCAACAGCGAACATAAGAACGCCAGCGGCGACATGGTTTCAAGCGGCTGTCCGGCGTGCTGAAAGTCGCGCCGGAAATACAGCGTCACAACAGCCTGCACGTCATTGCGAGGAGGCGTAGCCGACGTGGCAATCCAGAGGTTCTGTTTTTCGCGCGGCTGATATGGCGCACCTGCAGTCAGAGAATGGAACTGGATTGCCGCGTCGGCTACGCCTCCTCGCAATGACGGTGGCTGGGAAATGGTGGCCCGGGTTTGGCGAGGCGGGCAGCGGTATGGACCGGGCGAACTTCCGCCACCCTGCGCTTTCACGCTGCTGTCAGGGTCGCTGAAAGTGTCATCAAGAATGCAGCACTACACTAGCGTAGCAAGTCGAAGAAGAGAGGAACCGCCGCCCGTGAGCCGAGCCGAATTTGATGAGTTTGCCAAGGATTACCGCAGCCTGCATGCGCAGAACGTGGCCATCACGGGCGAAGAGCCGGAGTATTTCGCCGAGTACAAGATGCGCGACTTCGCCCAACTGGTACGCCAGACAGGCGGGCCGGCCGACGGCCGTTACCTGGATTTCGGCAGTGGTGTCGGGGCGTCCGTCGCGCCGTTCCGCCGCCATCTGCCACAGGCACAACTGCTCTGTGCCGACGTGTCGGCAGAAAGCCTGGCTGCCTCCCGCATCGCCCACGGTGACGGCCCCGACTACCTGCTCATCAACGGTGCCAGCCTGGACCTTCCCGACGCCAGTGTGGACGGCGGATTTGCCTGCTGCGTCTTTCACCACATCCCGCCTGCTCAGCACCTGGCTGCCTTGTCCGAACTGCGGCGGGTTCTCAAGGCGGACGCGCCGTTGATGATCTACGAACACAACCCGCTGAATCCACTGACGGTGCGCGCAGTCAACACCTGCCCGCTGGACGTCAACGCGATCCTGATCCGCGCCGGCGAGATGGCGCGGCGCTGTGCGCAGGCCGGCTTCAGCTCGACGAGCGTGGACTATCGGGTGTTCTTTCCAGCAACGCTCAAGGCCTGGCGACGTTTCGAGGATCGCATGCGCTGGCTGCCTCTGGGGGCGCAGTATTTCGTCCACGCCAGACGATGATCGACGGCACGACCATTCGTTATCTGATCGTCGGGGTGGTCAATACGGTCATTGGCTACGGCCTGATCGTGCTCCTGCAGTACGGTGCCGGGCTGCCTCCCCTGGCGGCCAACGCCGGTGGCTACCTGGTGGGCTGGGCGGCCAGCTACCTGCTCAACCGGAGCTACACCTTCCGCAGCCAGCGCTCGCACCGCGAGGGACTTCCTGCCTATGCCGCCGCGGCGATGGCCTGCTACGCCCTCAATGCAGCCGTCCTGCATCTGGCGTTGAGCTGGCTGAAACTTCCTGGCGCGCTCGCCCAAGCTTGCGGCGTTGCCGCCTATACCGTGTCCTTCTATCTGGTAAACCGCTATGCCATCTTCAAGCACCGCAGCTGCTGATACCGTTGCCGCGACAGCCGTCGCGCGGCAAGCGCCCGTACTCGGCGTCGTCGTGCCCTGCTACAACGAGCAGGAGGTCTTTCCCGAGACGGCGCGGCGTCTGGCGGCGCTGCTGCAGGGCCTGATCGACGCTGGCCGCATCGATCCCGCGAGCCGTACCTGGTTCGTCGATGACGGCAGCCGCGATCAAACCTGGAGCCTCATCGAGGCCGCCGCGGAGCAGCCGGCGATGCGCGTCTGCGGCATCAAGCTGTCGCGCAATCGAGGGCACCAGGTCGCCCTCCTGGCCGGCATACTCACCGCCAAAGGCGACGTCCTGATCAGCGTGGACGCCGATCTGCAGGACGACCTGGGGGCAATTTCGCAAATGCTCGAGGCTTTTGCCGGCGGTCACGACATCGTCTATGGCGTCCGCAGCGCTCGCGGCACCGACAGCGCCTTCAAGCGGCTCACCGCCGAAGGCTATTACCGGGTGCTCGACCGGCTGGGGGTGGAGATCGTCTTCAACCACGCCGACTACCGGCTGATGAGCCGCCGCGCGGTGGAAGCCCTGCGCGAATACCCGGAGTCCAATCTCTTCCTGCGCGGCCTGATCCCGCAACTCGGCTTTCCGTCGACAACGGTCGCCTACGAGCGCGCCGAACGCTTTGCCGGCGAGTCCAAATACCCGCTGGGTAAGATGCTCGCGCTCGCCTGGCAGGGAATGACTTCGTTCTCGGCAGCGCCGCTGCGCATGATTACCGCACTCGGGATGCTGGTGTCTGTGCTCAGCCTGGGCATGGGGCTCTGGGCTTTCGGCGTGCGTTTATTCACCGACGCCGCGCTACCCGGCTGGGCGTCGATCGTCATTCCGCTGTTTCTGATCTCGGGCGTCCAGCTGCTCTCGCTGGGCGTCATCGGCGAGTACCTGGCGAAAATCTTCCTGGAGACCAAACGCCGGCCGCTCTTTTTCGTCGACCGCCTGGTTCGCTCCGACACTGACCCTGTGTCGTGAGAGCTGCCCACGCCGATCGCGCCGCCGAGCCCAGCGGCGGCATGCCGCTGCTTGCCGTCGTCGGGGTCACGCTGCTCGTGCAACTCGTCCTGCAGGCGTATTTCTTTCCGCTGTCGGCCTTGTGGGATGCCGCGCGCCTGGTGCACATCGACGCCCCTTTCCACCAGTACCAGATGGAAGTTGCCCGCCAACTGTGCGCCGAGCAGCGCCTGACCGGCTACGACATCTTCTTCGCTGCCGGCCACCTCGGCGGGGTCAGCTTCAACGCCAGCGCCAAACTACCGGCCCTGCTGGCCTGCCTGGATACGGCCTCCGCCAACATTCCCGTGATCTACAAGCAGTTCAGTTTCTGGTCCGGGGTTCTCGCCCCGGCGATGCTCGTCGCCACCTGCGTGCTGCTACGTCTGCCGGTCAGCGTTGCGGCTGTGGTCGCGCTTTTCAGCGTGCTGCTCTGGTGGACGGGCGCCATTCGCTGGTACCACGCCGCGGGCCTCGTGTCATACGTGATCGTCGCCTTCGCCAGCGTTCCTTTCGCGGTTGCCGCGCTGCGCGTTTGCCGCCGGCCGACCCTGTGGCGCCTGGCGCTGCTGACCGTGGTGGCGGCAATCGGCCTGCTCGTGCACCCCCTGTTTGTCGTCGCCGCCGCGCTGATCGGCTTGCCCTTGCTGGTGGACGAACTGCGTGCCGGCCTGCGCATCGCCAACGTCGTCGCGGTGGTGGCCGTCCTGCTCGCCGGCATGCTGCTCCTGAACGGTATCTGGCTGTGGCCGTCGCTGACCACGCCCAGCTTCGCGACGATTGTCCACCCCTATCAGCGTGCGGTCGATCCAACACTGGCGCTGCAGGAACTGCTCGGCCTGGCGCCGACGGCGGCCGGCGGGTCGCGACTGTACAACGTCCTGTGGATCGGCGCTCTGCTGTGTATCGGCTGCTGGCGCGGCAGCGCGCGACGCGCGCTGCTGGCGCTGATCGCCGCTGCCGTGCTGCTCATGATCTGGGCCTCGTTCGGAGCCGTCATCCCGGCGCTCGCATCCCTGCAACCCAACCGCTTCAGCGCACTGGCCTGGCTGTGTCTGGTCGTCCCGGCGGCAGCCGGCGTGGTCGCGGCAGCGCAGCAGATTCCTGCGGCGCACGGGTTCGGACGCTGGCTCCGGGGCGCCGCGCTGCTCATCGTTGCCGGTTTTCTGGCCTTTTTCGTCCGCGAAGCGGAGCGCGAGATCCTGGCGCCGGCCGAGACCGGCCGCTATGCCGTTGCCGCACCGGAAGTCAAGGGCGAAGGTGGACTTTCCCGGCCGCTGCTCGACTTTCTCGGCACACAGACTGACGCCTCGGCGCGGGTTTTCTTCGAGCTCTCACTGGCGCGGGTTCACGACGGGGGCCACATGGCGGGCCTTTACGCCCTGGCCAGCAATCGTGAATTCATCGGCGGCCCCTACCCCTTTACCGACTTTGCCAGCGCCTGGGACGACTTCGCCTTCGGCAAACCCTACGCCGAGCATTCGCCGGAGCAGCTGAACGCTTTCCTTGACGCCTACAACATCCGCTGGATGCTGTGCCACAGCACCGCCTGCCGGGCAGCCATGGCGGCCCTGCCCGGAGTCGACAAGCTCGCCGACCTGGGGCCGGTGACCGCCTTCGTGCGCGCAGCGAGCCCCGGTTTCGTCGTCCACGGGAGTGCGCGGGTGGTCGAGCGCTGCATCAACCGGGTCACCCTGGCCGATGCCGCCGGCTCACCGCTGATCCTCCGCTACCACTGGGTGCCCGGGCTGGTGAGCGTTCCGCCGGCGCGCATCGAAGCGGTGGACATTGTGCCCGGGGCACGCCCCTTCATCGCCATCCACGATCCGCCGCCCGACCTGACGCTGCGTGTCGGCGACGGTCCGGGCCAGGCGTGTGACGCCCGCGCCAGGCCGTCGCCCTGACTCCACTCCAAGTCAATCGCCTGCGACGACACCCCCGCAATCGCCTTGCTCAGCTGCCGCTGGTCGTCCCCGGGACATCGCTGTCCACCACCGCCGGCTCCTGCTCGGAATCCGTATCGCTACCGGCAGCGCTATCTTTGGCGGCGAGGGCGAGCTGGCGCTTCTCGTCCTTCTTGCGTTTCTTCTCTAGTTCTCTCTGGCGCTTCTCGAACTGATAATTTGGTTTTGCCAAGGCGAGTCCCCCAATAGCCGCGGCGCGGCTCGACGAAGTAAAAAGCGGGCAGTGTCGCACAAATCGGCTTGCTCGCGGCGCCCGATGTTGCCTTGGCAGAGAATGGAAGGCGATAGCCTGTCTCGGCCAAGGCGCTAGAATGGCGACTTCATAACGCTCGGCGGCATTCCCATGGAACAGGACCAGCCACCACTGACTTCCCCCGCCGACGACCAGACGCCGGCCCGGCAGCCGCTGCCGCGGCCGACACGCCTGCCGCTCTATCTGGCGCTCGCCTACCTGGTGCTGATCAGCTACGCCAGCCTCTACCCGTTCGCCAACTGGCGTGACCTCGGCCTGTCGCCATTGGCCTTTCTCGGTGCCGCCTGGCCACGTTACTGGACGGCTTTCGACCTCGCGGTCAACATCGCCGTTTACGTGCCGCTGGGTTTCCTGCTGGCGCTCACCCTGCGGCACTTGCCCGGCCGTTGGTCGGCGGCCGTCGCCGCACTGCTCGTCGGCAGCCTGCTCAGCTTCACCGTCGAGTGCCTGCAGAACTGGCTGCCGGCGCGCGTGCCCTCGAATATCGACCTGGCGTGCAACATTTCGGGAAGCGCCATCGGTGCTGTACTTGCCGTCTGGAAGGGCAAGCCGATCTTTCGCCGCGTCGCCCAGCTGCAACAGGCGCTGCTGGCACCGATACCGCACGCCGAACTGGGCCTGGTTCTGATCGCCATGTGGCTGCTCACCCAGCTGTCACCAGAAACGCTGCTCTTTGGCGTCGGCGACCTGCGCCAGGTGCTCGGGCTGACGCCGGCGGTCCCCTATGCGGCGCCGGCGTTTTTCATGCTCGAAACCGGCGTTATCGTCTGCAACACGATCGTCATCGGCCTGTTCACACGCACCCTTCTCGCCGACCGCAACGCGCCGCACCTGGTGCTGTTCAGCTTTTTCATGCTGGCGCTGGCGATCAGGACGCTCGCTGCGGCGGTACTCGTCGCCCCGCACGACGCCCTCGCCTGGCTGACCCCGGGCGCCCGGCTCGGGCTGCTCATCGGCGGCGTGCTGCTCTCGCTGCTGCTGCTGCTGCCGGCAGCACTGCGCATCGGGTTCGCCGGCGTCGCTCTGATGGCCGGAACGGCGCTGGTCAATCTGACGCCGCCCAACCCCTACTCGGAAGCGGCGCTGGCCACCTGGCGCCAGGGCCACTTCCTCAATTTCAACGGCCTCACGCGCTGGATCGCGAGTCTCTGGCCTTTCCTCGCCCTACCCTATCTGACCGCGCTCGGTCGCCGCCTCTGATCACGATCCGGCGGACTTGCGGCGCGCCTGGAGCTGTTGCTCCCAGGCGGCGAGCGGCGGCGCGCGGCGCTCGAGATCGCCGGCCAGTCGCACTTCCAGGCGCTCGAGCAAATCCAGGTCCTCGGCCGCGAGGCTTTGCGGGTGAATGCGCTGCACCTGCAACACCAGGTCGCCAGCCGCACGTCGGCCTTTTGCGGGGAAGCCCAGCCCGGGCAGACGATACTCTTCCGGAGGCTGAGGATCCGCAGAGAGGTCGAGCGTCGTCGTACCGGTCAGGCTCGGTACCTCGATCCGCCCCCCGCAGAGCAGGCGATAGACGCTCACCGGCACCCGGCAATGGATGTCGCGCCCGTGCAGGACGAAGAGCGGATGCTCCGCCAGGCGGATTTCCAGGTAGAGATCGCCGGCTTTGCCCCCTTCGCCTCCACTCCCTGCCCGGGGCGTCGCCTGGCCGACCAGGCGCAGGCGCTCGCCGGCGAGCAGGCCCGGCGGCACGGTCACCGCCAGGGTTCGTGGCTGGTGCAGCCAGCCACTGCCGCAGCAGTCGGGACAGTCGGTCTCGCGCAGAAAGCCGCGCCCGGCGCAGCCCTCGCAAACGCTGGTCCCGCCCCCGCGCCGGCTGGTCCGACCGCAACCGCTGCAACGCTTGCAGGGCACCGAGGTGCGGTGTTGAACGCGGCCACTGCTGCGACAACTGACGCAGCGAACACCCTGCACCAGGGCGATCGTTTTCCGGCAACCGAGGGCGGCCTCCTCGAGAGTCAGCGTCAAGTCCTGTGTCAGGTCCTCCCCCGTGCTGCGCTGGCCCGCAGCCTTGCTGGCGCCGTAACTGCTTTCACGGGGAGCGCTTGCACTGCCTTTGCTGTCGCGGCGCCCGCTTGCCGCCGCCTTGCTGGCCGCCTGCGCCTGCCGCCACTCGGCGAGCCGCTGCGGGTCGAGAAACAGCTCGTAGGCCGCGTGCACGCGCTTGAACTCGGCCTCGGCCGCCGCCGAGTGGTTGCGATCCGGGTGCCAGTGCATGGCCAGCCGGCGATAGGCGCGCTTGACGTCGGCCGGCGAAGCCTCGGAGCTGACGCCGAGGACGGCAAAGGGGTCTTCACAGATAGTCATCGCTTGCGCAGTACCGGTGCCTCGAGAACCTGCCGCACGCAGGGGACAGGAGGACACCCTGGGGCCACGGCAGAAGGCGCATTTTACGCGATCAGCGATCATCGTTCCCGCTTGCGGCGCCAAGCCGTCGTCCAGCGTCGCTCAGCGCTGCGCCTGCGGCCCTCTAATCGGCGTTAGAATCGGACGTCGCCATCAGCAAACTGCCGCCAGGAGCCCGTTCGCATGAGTTACTTCCAGCATCACGTCTTTTTCTGCTGCAACCAGCGCGGCGAGGGTGAGACCTGCTGCAATGACGCGGGTGCAAGCGCCGCCCAGGCCTACGCCAAGGATCGCATCGGCGAGCTGAAGATGAAGGGGGCCGGCAAGGTGCGCATCAACCGCGCCGGCTGCCTCGACCGCTGCGACAACGGACCGGTGCTGGTCGTCTATCCGGAGGGAGTCTGGTACAGCTACGTCGATAACGAGGACATCGAAGAGATCATCCAGGAGCACCTGGTGCACGGGCGCGTCGTCGAACGACTGCGCATCTGAGAGACGTTCGCGAAAGGAAGCCCAGGCCATGAAAGTACAGCCCGAACACCTGTTGTTCGACGGACCGGTCGGCAAGATCGAAGTGATCGTCGAGAATCCCGGCGCGCCGCGCGGCATCGCCATGATCGGCCACCCGCATCCCCTGTTCGGCGGCGGCAACACCAACAAGGTGGTGCAGACGCTGGCGCGCACCTTCAACCATCTCGACTACGTCGCGCTGCGCCCCAACTTTCGCGGCATCGGCCAGACCGAGGGCACGCATGACGACGGCCGTGGCGAAACCGAGGATCTGCTCGCCGTGCTCGCCGAAGCGAAGTGCCGCTACGGCAATCTGCCGGTCGCGCTGGCCGGTTTCTCCTTTGGCGCCTATGTGCAGACGCGCGTCGCCGATGCCCTGCGCGAAGCCGGTCATCCGGCGCAGCGCCTGGTGCTGGTCGGCACGGCCTCGGGTTTCGTCGAAGGCTTGCGCCAGTACCGGACCAAGGCCGTTCCTGGTGACACCATCGTCATCCACGGTTCGGAAGACACCACCGTGCCGCTGGCCAACGTCATCGAATGGGCGAAGCCGCTCGAGCTGCCGGTAATCGTCGTCCCCGGTGCCGATCACTTCTTCCACCGCCGCCTGCACGTGATCCGCGAAATCGTCACTCGCGCCTGGCGGCACTGAGCGCGGCGGCGCCGCCGCCAGCACCTCGACAACTCCCCCGGCCCGTGCGCGGGCCCGGCAGCTGATCGCTGTGACGCCGCCGCGTCGAGCAGTCACTTGACAGGCGGCCGCTCCCGGGCAGGCGACGCCCCCTCTCTGCGCCTTGTTGAGAGCCGCAGCCGGCCGCAAACACATCCCAAATAAATATCGCAACCGGTTGTTTACGCGAGGCAAAAATTCTTCAGGCCGGCAACTAGAAAAACATTGCAATGGCAAACGATTTACGTCAGAATGCCCGCCTCTCGTCAGCATGGAAATTTCAACGTGGGTAGTTTACCTAGTCTAATCAAGCTCCTGACACGGCGTGGCTCAGCCACGGCCTGGGTGTAAACGAGCGCTCGTTCGGCGCGCCTCGCCTTACCGGTGAGCGGCGCGCGCAGCGACCTCCTGGCCCCCACGCCTTTGCGCCGTGCGGGGTTTTTTTTCGCCGCTCTGCCGGCGCAGGAGGTCAGCAATGCTTTTCCTTGCATCATTCCTTGGCCAGGCGGTACGGGGCACGACCGACGAGTTGATCGGCGACCTCGACGACCTGATCGTGCGCGTCGGCGACGACCGCTATCCGCCAATCACCGGTCTGGTCATCCGCGATCGCCGGCGACTGTTCTTCGTCCCCGCCAGCCAGTTGCAATCGTTCAACGGCGTCATCCGTCTCGTGTCGTCGACGGTGAATCTGCGGCCCTTTCTGCGTCGCGACGGCGAGATCCTGCTCGCCAAGGACGTTCTCGACCACCAGATCATCGATATCAGCGGTCGGCGAATCGTTCGCGTCAGCGACGTTCAACTCGCCGACGTCGAGCGCTCTTACCGCCTGGTCGGCGTCGATGTCAGCCCGCAGGCGCTGCTGCGTCGACTGGGGCCGCGCGCGCTCGCCCCGCGCATCATCGGACGGCAGGTCATCGACTGGCAGGAAGCGCAGTATCTGGCCAGCGCGGCGCCCGTCCAGCTCAAAGTCTCGTATGACCGGCTCTCGGAAATGCACCCGGTAGACCTGGCACGCATCGTGGACGCCCTCTCCTACCGTGAAAGCGCCGAGATCGTCGCCGGGCTGGACGACGAGACAGCTGCCGAAACGCTCGAGGAAGTCAGCGACGAGCGCGTCGCCGACCTGCTCGAGGGAATGGACCGGGAACGCGCCGCCGACATCCTCGAAGAGATGGCTCCCGGGTCGGCGGCCGACGCGCTGGAGGACCTGGACAAGGAACTCGCCGATCAGATCCTGGCCAGCATGGAGCCCGCCGAAGCGGCCGACGTCAAGGAATCTCTGGCCTACGCCGAAGGCAGCGCCGGACGGATCATGCGTACGGATTTCGTGCGCGTCCGCGAGGGAGCGACCGTCGGCGATGCACTGGCACTCCTGCGCGCGCTCTTCGAGGTGCCCGACCCGCTGCTGGCGATCTACGTCGTCGCCGCGCCCCGCGCGTCCGATGCAGACAGCGTGGCCTGGTCGGAAAACGAGCATCCGGCCGAGTTGCAGGGCATCGTGCGGCTGCGCACCCTGGTCATCGCCAACCTGGCCACTCCGTTGGCCGAGCTGATGGACCGTGACGTGCCGACGATCAGCGCCGAGGACCGTGCCGAGGATGCGACGCGCGTGCTGGCCGAGTACAAGCTGCTGGCGGTGCCAGTACTGGACAAGGCGCAGCGACTGATCGGCATCGTCACGGTGGACGATGCGCTGACGGTACTCATGCCGGAGATCTGGCAGCGCCGGCGCGAGCCTGCCTTCTAGCAGCGCGCAGCACCGAAACAAGCACGGGCGCTGCTGCGCGCGGCAAGCCGCCATCGGCCGCCCCTGCCCGATATCCCCCAAGACCCAGTTCGACAGCGCGCAGGCGCTGGGAAAGCGAGACAGACGATCATGACGACTTTCAATGAAACCGACGGCGCGCTCGAGTCCACGGCGGCCCTCGAAGGCGGCCGCCCCCGCCGGCGCGGCATCTGGCCCTACCTGGCAGCAATGGGCCCCGGCCTGATCGCCGCGAATGCCGGAAATGATGCCGGCGGCATTGCAACCTATGCCTCGGCCGGGGCATCGTACGGCTATGGCATGCTGTGGGTAATGGTCGTGATCTTCTTTTTCCTGGGAACCGTGCAGGAGATGTTTGCACGCCTCGGAACGGTGACCGGCAAGGGCTTCTCCGATCTGGTGCGCGAGAACTTCTCGCTGCGCATGACGGCGTTCATCCTGCTGGCGCTGTTTGTCGCCAATTTCGGCGTCATCGTCACCGAATTCGTGGGTATCGGCGCTGCCGCAGAGCTCTTCGGCGTCAGTCGCTACATCGCCGTCCCCGTCGCCGCCGCACTCCTCTGGGTGCTGATCACGCGCGGCAGCTACAGCCGCGTCGAGAAGATCTTTCTGATCATGACGCTGATCTTCCTCTGCTACGTCGGCGCCGCCTTCCTCGGCAAGCCGGACTGGCATGTGGTGCTCGAGGAGACGATCCGGCCGCAGATCCAGACCGATCCAGGCTACCTTAACCTGCTGATCGCCCTGATCGGGACGACGATCACCCCATACATGCAACTCTACGTGCAGTCGACGGTGGTCGAGAAGGGCGTCAAGCTCGAAGACTACCGCTTCACGCAGGTGGACGTCTGGAGCGGCACCTTCTTTGCCGTGGCAATCTCGGCGTTCATCATCATCGCCACGGCTGCGACGTTGTTTCCGATCCACAAGGAAGTCGAAACCGCCGCCGACGCAGCCCTGGCGCTGGCGCCGGTGGCCGGACCATACGCCGAGTATCTGTTCGCCATCGGCCTGCTCGGCGCCTGTCTGCTGGCCGGCGCGGTGCTGCCGCTGTCGACCACCTACGTGATGAGCGAGGCCGCCGAATTTGAACGCGGCGTCTCGCGCTCGTGGAGCGAGGCACCGATCTTTCTCGGCATGTTCACCGCGCTGCTGGTCCTCGGCGCGGCGCTGGCGCTGATTCCCAACCTGCCGGTCATTCCCGTGCTGCTGGGCGTCCAGGTACTCAATGGCGTGCTGCTGCCGATCGAGCTGTTTGCGGTGCTCAAGCTGGTCAACAATCGCGAGTTGATGGGCAGCCACGTCAATGGACCGATTCGCAATCTGATGACCTATTCGGTGGCCATCGTGGTCAGTGTGCTGTCGCTGATCCTGATCGTCATCACGGTCCTCGGCTGGCTTGGCGTGGACGTCGGCGGCTGAACTGAGGTAACCCGAGCGCGCTGAGGACGCAGTCCGGCGCGGCGCCGCGCCGCGCCGGACCCGCTTTCGACACCGCCGGGTGGCCGACTGACGAGCGGGCGCTGACCCACGCGGCGCTGCCCGGCGCGGTGGCGAAGGAGTAGAATCGCGTCCGTGACTGCCCTCCTCGTCGTTACCAATCTCCCCGACCGCGTGTCCGCCGAAACGCTGGCCAGAGAGCTCGTCGAAGCGCGCCTGGCGGCCTGCGTGAACATCCTTGCCGCCTGCCACTCGGTGTACCGCTGGCGCGGAGCACTCGAGACCACCAGTGAAATACCGCTGCTGATCAAGACCTGCAGCGAACGCTACGCGGCGCTCGAAGCCGCCATCCGCAAACGCCACCCCTACGAGCTTCCGGAAATCATCGCCCTGCCGGTGACCGCCGGGCTGCCCGCCTATCTCGCCTGGGTCGCCACCGAAACGCGCGACCCCGACGACCTTGAAGACGCCCCGCAATGACCTGGTTGTTCGTCCTCCCGCACTCTGTGCGGCGCTTTTTCCAGCGCTCCTCGCTGCTGCCGTTCCTGCTCCCGGTGCTCATGCTGCTCACCTGGCCAGCGCAGGGCGAAGAGTTTCTCGACCCCGCGGTCGCCTTCAAGCCGACGGCGCATGCCGTCGACGGGCAAACCATCGAAGTGCGCTTCGAGATCGCCAAGGGCTATTACCTCTACCGCGACAAGTTCCGCTTTACTGCCGAGCCGGCGAGCGTGCAGCTTGGCACGCCAATCCTGTCGCCGGGCAAGGTCAAGGAGGACCCCAATTTCGGCAAGGTCGAGGTCTATTACAAGCAGGCGCTGATCCGCATTCCGGTCGAGCGCAACAGCTCCGGGCCACTGCCGCTGACCCTGAAAATCACCTCGCAGGGTTGTGCCGACGCCGGCATCTGCTATCCGCCGCAAAGGCAGACACTCGCGCTTGAACTGCCGGACCCGGCGACGACGCCCTCTGCAGGCGCAACGACGCCAGGCAAGGACTTCGGCGACGACGAATCGGGACGCATTGCGCAGCTGTTCGGGAACGCCAGCTTCTGGTTGCTGGTCGCCAGCTTCTTCGGCTTCGGCCTGCTGCTCTCCCTGACACCGTGCTGCTTCCCGATGATCCCGATCCTCTCGAGCATCATCGTCGGCTCCGGCCGCGACGGGCATGGCGTATCGCACGCGCGCGGCTTCTCGCTGTCGCTGGCCTACGTCCTGGGCATGGCGATCACCTACGCCGCGGCGGGAGTCGCCGCCGGGCTGACCGGCACGCTGCTCACCGCCGCCTTGCAGAACGCCTGGGTCCTCGGTGCCTTCGCGCTGGTCTTCGTCGCCCTCTCCCTATCGATGTTCGGCTTCTACGAACTGCAGCTACCGACGTTCCTGCAAAGCAAGGTCTCGGAGGAGGCCAGCCACCTGCGCGGCGGCTCGCTCCCCGGTGTCGCCGCCATGGGCGTTCTCTCGGCGATCATCGTCGGCCCCTGCGTCGCCGCCCCGCTCGCCGGCGCCCTGCTCTACATCGGGCGCAGCGGCGACGCCGTTCTCGGCGGCGCGGCGCTGTTTGCCATGGGCCTCGGCATGGGCGCACCACTGCTCGCCGTCGGGCTGTCCGCTGGCACCCTGCTGCCGCGCTCCGGCCCGTGGATGGAAGCGGTCAAGAAATCCTTTGGCGTCCTCCTGCTGGCCACCGCCGTGTGGCTGCTGTCGCCGGTCGTCCCGGTGGTTGCGCAAATGATCGCCTGGGCCCTGCTGCTGATCGTCCCGGCGATCTACATGCACGCGCTCGACCCGCTGCCGCCGCACGCGCGGGGCTGGCAGCGCTTCTGGAAAGGCATCGGAATTTTCATGCTCATCGGCGGTGCAGCGATGCTCCTCGGCGCGCTGGCCGGCTCGCGCGACCCACTGCAGCCGCTGTCGGCGCTGCGCAGCAGCGCGGCAGAGGTCGAAGTCAAACAACTGCCCTTCACCCGCGTGCGCACGCTCGCCGAACTCGAACGACGCATCAAGAGTGCCGGCCAGCCGGTGATGATCGACTTCTACGCCGACTGGTGCGTGTCGTGCAAGGAGATGGAACGTTTCACCTTTGCCGATGCGCGCGTGCGCGCCAAGCTCGCCGGCTGGACACTGCTGCAGGCCGACGTGACCGCCAATTCGGACGAGGACAAGGCTCTTCTGCAGCGCTTCAATCTCTATGGCCCGCCAGGGATCATCTTCTTTGACGCCCAGGGTCGGGAGATCGACGGCGTACGCGTCGTCGGCTTCATGAGCGCCGACGAATTCCTCGGCCTGCTGGCACGCCTGGGTTAGGCTGCGCGCCCGACCGCACCTGCACCTGCCAGGACCGCACCTGTCGGGGCCACACCTGCCAGCGCCATGGCGCGTGGAGCCCGCGGACTCAGGCATCGCGTACGGTGCGGCGCCCCCACGCGTCCGTCAAGCCTCCGCGTGCACGGTTGCCTTGCGCTCCAGCTTGCCCCAGCCGACGAGGACGCCTTTCAGCGAGGTCAGGGTGCTCTTGATGGCCACGTAGTACATCAGCTGGCGATAGAAGAAGCGCTGCCAGAACAGCCAGATCAACAAGCCCCAGCTTTCCTTGCGTTCGAGGACGAAGGCGAGGATGGCGGCCAGGTAGTCCACGCTGACGAAGAGCGCGTAGTAGAAAAGGACGCGCCACAGGTTGTCGGGGGAATACGCCTCCGGGTGATGCCAGTGATTGAAGGCCGCCGACCCCAGCGAGCCGATCAGGAGCAGGTCCATGATCGGCGAGATGAGCGGGAAGAGCACCTGGAAAATGATCACGTTGGGCAGGGCGACAAAACCCAGCGCACCGTAACGCGGACGGAAGACGACATCGCGATGTTTCCAGGCGGCCTGCATGGTGCCGTACATCCAGCGGTAGCGCTGGCCGATGAAACCGCGCACGGTGTCCGGCGCTTCGGTCAGGGCAATCGCTTCTTCGTCATAGGCGATGCGCTTGCCGAGCTTGCGAATGGCCAGGGTGAGGTCGGCGTCTTCGGCCAGGGTGTCGTGCCTGAAGCCGCCGGCACGGTCGACGAGTTCGCGACGCCAGGCGCCGACGGCGCCGGGAACGACGGTGATGCAGTTGAGGACGGCGAAGGCGCGGCGATCAAGATTCTGGCTCGTGATGTACTCGAGCGCCTGCCAGCGAGTGAGCAAATTGACGCGATTGCCGACCTTGGTGTTGCCGGCAACGGCACCGACCTGCGGGTCGATGAAGTGGCGAACGAGCTTGCTGATCGTCTCCCTGGTGAACACCGTGTCGGCGTCGAGGGCGACAACGATTTCGGCGCGCGTTTGCGCGAAGCCGAAGTTGAGTGCTGCCGGCTTGCCCGCGTTCGCCTGGCTGAAAACGCGCACGCGCGGGTCGTTGGCGAAGGCTTCGCTGGCCACACGATAGGTCGCGTCACTCGAGCCATCGTCGACGACAATGATCTCGAGGGGGCCCGGCGAGTCGCAGGCGAGCAGCGAGACGATCGTCTGGACGATTACCTTCTCTTCGTTGAACGCCGGCACGACGACCGCGACCGATGGCGCGTAGGCCGGATCAAAGGCGCGATGACGCTCGCTCCAGCGCTGGTAGATGGCCAGCCCGCCAACGAACAGCAGGCGCGCGATGCCGAGCGCGATGCCGAGAACGAACAGCCAGTCGATTGCCGCGCCAGCCCAGTTGATGACCGCGAACGCGGCTCCGTCGAAGCGGCTGCGCAACTGATCTTCGGGGAGCACTGGCGGCATGATGGCGTCGCGGCTGCGGCCGAGGAGTTGCGCAATGGTGACGAATTCGAAACCGCGCCTGTGCAGCGCGTCGACAATTCCCGGAATCGCCGCCACGGTCTGCGTGCGGTCACCGCCCGAGTCGTGCAGCAGCACGACGTTGCCGTCACCGCGCTCCGCCGCCTCGACGACGCGCTTGACGATCTCGGCGGTACCGGGACGCTTCCAGTCGTCCGGGTCGATCTGCATGCCGACGTTGACGTAGCCCTGCCGCGCGGCGAGTTCGACCGGGCGCACCTGGTCGATGGTTTCCGGTTCGGCGTCGACGGCGTAGGGCGAGCGGAAGAGCAACGAGTGACGGCCGACCTCGCTGGCCAGCAGGTGTTGCGTCGCCGAGAGTTCGAGCTCCAGCTGCTTTGGCGAGATGCTTGAAATGTTGGGATGGGTGAAGGTGTGGTTGCCGATCTCGTGCCCTTCATTGACCGCGCGGCGCAGCAATTCCGGATGGTTCTGGCCGTTGGCGCCAATGATGAAGAAGGTCGCCGGCACTCCGGCGTCACGCAACGCGTCCAGGATCAGCGGCGTGAATCTCGGGTCGGGTCCGTCGTCGAAGGTGAGCACGACCTTGCGCTCGGCGCTGCCGTGGCGGGTGATGACGTACGGCGACGGGAAAGCGGTGAAGCGCTCGCCGGAAATCAGGCCGCGCTGCGCGTCGAAGCTGATGCTCCGCCGGCCGACCTGCGGCTGCGCCGTGACGTCGAGAACCTCGCCCTTGCCTTCGTAGTCGACGCCGTAGGCAAAACGAATTTCGCCAAGTTGCTCTGCGCGCGCGGCGTCGAGCGGGCCTTTCCTGCCGAAGATCTGCCACAGCGCCGGATCTTCGCTGCCCAGTCGCCACAAGGCCACGCCACGCGGGTGCAGCGAGCGCAGGGTGACCAGCTGGTTGAATGCCGTCACCGCATCGAGCAGCCAGACATGATGGCGGCGGTCGTCGTCGTCAGCGTAGGCGAAGGTCGGGTTGAGCGAGACGGGGTCGAGCTGCAGCTTGGCCTCCGACTCCTTGGCGATGAGTACCGCTTCCTCGAAAGTACGTTCCTCGGCCGGCTGCCCGGGGGGACCCCAATCGTAGGCGTAGTTGCCGATGGCGACGATCATCTTGTCGGCCGGAATGTCACGCTGCCTGGCGTGCAGGACGCGCGCGAACCACGGCAGGCTGGCGATCGGGCCGTGCCTGCCGTCAGCCCAGTGCTCGTCGTAGGCCATCACGATCAGATAGTCGGCGTTGCGCACCAGCCTGCGGTAATCGAAAGCGGCGTCGGCAGCCGGTACGTTGACCGACACCAGCAGCTTCCTCGGATGCATCACCGCATACAGCTCGGCCATGAAACGCTGGAAGTCGGGTTGCGCCCTGGCGGCGATGTTCTCGAAGTCGATGCTGATGCCGGCATAGCGATGAGCTTCGACGAAGGCAAGAATCTGCTCGATCGTCCGCTTGCGCGCAGCCGGATCGGCGAGCATGCGTCCCAGTTTTTCGCCTTCCCACTGGTGGCCGTTCCAGTTGTTGACCAGCGGCACCAGCGACAGGTCGGGTCGGCGCGCGCGAATGTATTCGGTGACGTGCGCGGTGCGCAGCGGATCGTTCTCGCGCAGCGTACCGTCTTCGCTCGCCAGGTGCAGCCACTCGGCGATCACCGTATCCAGGCTGCCGAGGTTCTCCTTCAGCGAGCTCATGCTGGCATCGTCCCAGTTGACAAAGAAGGCAATGGCCAGCGGTTGGCTGTCCAGGCCGGCGCCACTCGCCCGCGGCGGCTGCAGCAGGTGGCGCAGACTGCGCTCACGCTCGCGGGCGAGTTTGAGCTGGTCGTTGCGCAGGACCCGTTCGCGACGGGTCGCCGGCCTTTCGGGCGCCAGATCCGGGACGTCGGGAACGGCGTGCGCGCCGTGCGGCAGGAAACTGACATTCGGCAGATGCAGCGCCGGCAGCACCGGTGCGGCCAGAATACTGAGTACGAGTCCGCCCATCAGCAGCGTAAGCGCGACGCCGATCAGCGCCATGCCCAGGCGGAGACGCGGCCAGCGCTTGTTGGCCGGATCGAAAAACACCGCTTTGGCCGTTTTCAGGCTGGCGCTTGGCGCTGGTGCAGGGTCGAGGAGTGGTGGCTGGGACATGTGCGGATCACGAACCTGGATCAATGCGCCACTCGCGCGAGCGGCACTGACCGGCTGATCTTCCCGCGCCAGGAGCGAAAGCGCGGCGCGCCGCTCCGGCCGGGATGTCGGATCGAACGCGGAGGATAACGGGCATTGGGAACCTCGGGTGGCAGTGAATGCAGATCTTATCCGCAGTCCAGGTTTTGCGCACGAATCCTGTCCACGCCGGGTCGACAGCAAGGACCTCGCCCCTAAGTTTCGCCTAATCCTCGGTCGCTATCTTCACGCCTGCGCGAAATCCTGCGTGCTTTGAACGTGCGACGGCCAGAAGAACAAATTTCAATCGGGAAGCAGCGGCCGCCCTTGCTGCTCCCCGCCATTGGCGCGGGCTGCGTCGGAAAGTCTGCCGGCACCGCTGGCCTGGCGATCGCCGACGCGGCGCCCGATGCTGAATACAAGGAAAACAGAAATCATGTCCTGGTCATTGAAACCCTACTGGCGCAGCGCCCTCGTCGTCTTCGGCGCCGCCCTGACGCTCTACCTGAGCTACGCCCAGTGGCGCCAGTTCTACCCGGCGACGGCCGCGGCCGGCTGGGAGGTGGAGGTCTATCGCGACCAGATCCCCATGGTCAGCGCGCTGGCACTCGACGGCAGGGGCGACCTCTACATCAGCCAGGAGCTGTCCAGCGGCAAGGGCAAGATTCTCAAGCTGACCGCCGACGGCAAGCTGACCGAGATTCTCGCCGGCCTCTCCAAACCGGACGGCCAGGTGATCTTCCGTGGTGGTCTGGTGACCGGCCAGGAAGGCGGCAAGCTGCCGGTGCTCTGGCTGCGCAACGGCGAGACCGAAACCCTCTTCGAAGGCAACAGCGTCGAGGGCATTGCCACCGATGGCCGGGTGCTCTATGCGATCGAGGATGCGCGGCCGGGCCGCCTGTTGCGCTTCAACCCCGACAGCGGCGAACTGACCGTGCTCCGTGAAGGGCTGGACGACGGCGAGGGCGTCAGCCTGTGCGCCGACGGCCGGCTGTTCTATACCGAGAAGCGCAAGGGCTGGGTCAAGCAATGGCAGGCCAAGGGCCCGGACATCATCGTCGCCGATGGCCTCAACGCACCCGGCTTTGTACAATGCACGAGCGATGGCCTGTGGATCACCGAGGACGCCACGCACCTGGCGCGCGTGCTGCTGCTCGACACGGGCGGCAAGCTGCAGGTCATCCTGACCCACCTGCGTTCCGCGCAAACCCTCATCCCGCTCGCTGCCGGCAGTTACCTGCTCGCCGAACAGGGCCGCAAGCGCATCCTGAAACTCGAACGGCGCCCCACCTGATTCCGACAGTCCAACATTCCGAGCAGACATGACCGCCACCCTCGCACCGCGCAACGCGCCGCTTCCCCGCCGCATCGCCCAGCCGACACTCAAGAGTCACCTGGCCTTCACCGTTCTCGGCGGCGCCGCGCTGCTCGCGCTGTACACCCTGTTGCGCATCGCCTTGCTCGTCTACAACCGCGAATTGATTGGCGACACTCCAAGTGCGACGTTCATCGAGGCCTTCTACAATGGCCTGCGTTTCGATGTGCGCCTGGTGGTCTATGCGCTGACGCCGCTGCTCCTGGCACTGCTCAGCGTCCGCGCCATGGCCGCCCGCGGTCTGCTGCGCTGGTGGCTGACCGCCTTCGCCAGCTTCACCCTTCTGCTCGGCATCACCGAGCTCGATTTCTACCGCGAATTCCACCAGCGCCTGAACGGCCTGGTGTTCCAGTATTTCGAGGAAGACCTGGCCACGGTGGGGAGCATGTTGTGGAACGGCTTCCCGGTTGGCCGCTATCTGCTGGCCTGGGCGATCGCCACCTGGCTGCTGGCCACACTGTTCAAGGGCCTAGACCGGATCAGCCGACCGGTGATCCCGGCGCTGCACGAAGAATCGCCGCCACAACCGGCATACGCGGCGCCGACCTGGTACTGGCGGAGCGGCCTTTTCCTCCTCTGCGCCCTGCTTGCCGTGGTCGCCGCCCGCGGCCACTTGCGGCAGGGACCGCCACTGCGCTGGGGAGACGCCTACACCACCAATTCGATGTTCGCCAATCAGCTGGGCCTCAACGGTTCGTTGACGCTGCTCTCGGCGGCCGAGGCCAGCATGTCCTCGCAGCGCAGCAATACCTGGCAATCGACCATGCCCGACGAACAGGCGCTGGACATCGTTCGCCAGCTGCTGCTCACGCCGCACGACCGCCTGGTCGACGCCGACAATGCGGCGATCCGACGTGACTTCACTCCGCCCGCCGACCGTACCCTGCCGATTCGCAACGTCGTGGTCATCCTGATGGAAAGCTTCGCCGGGCATTTCGTCGGCGCGCTGGGCGGCACGGGCGACATCACCCCGCACTTCGACGCACTGGCCAGGGAGGGCCTGCTCTTCGACCGCTTCTTCTCCAATGGCACGCACACCCACCAGGGCATGTTCGCGACGATGGCCTGCTTCCCGAACCTGCCCGCTTTCGAGTACCTGATGCGCACCCCCGAAGGCGCGCACAAGTTCTCCGGCCTGCCGCAGCTGCTCAGTGCGCGCGGCTACGACAACCTCTACGTGTACAACGGCAACTTCCAGTGGGACAACCAGTCGGGCTTCTTCAGCAACCAGGGAATGACCCGCTTCATCGGCCGCGAGGATTTCGTTGACCCGGTGTACATGGATCCGACCTGGGGCGTTTCCGATCAGGACATGTTCGACCGCGCCGCCGCCGAACTCGACAAGCTGCCTGCCGACAAGCCCTTCTACGCCCTGCTGCAGACGCTGTCCAACCACACCCCGTACGCGCTGCCGAAGGTCCTTCCGATCGAGCGGGTGACCGATCGTGGCATTTTCGGCGAACACCTGACCGCCATGCGCTATGCCGACTGGGCACTCGGCGAGTTCTTCGCGAAAGCGCGCAAGTCGGCGTATTACAAGCACACCCTGTTCGTCGTGGTCGGCGACCATGGCTTCGGCAGCGACCAGCAACTGACCGAAATGGACCTCTTCCGCTTCAATGTGCCGCTCTTGCTGCTTGCTCCGGGAATCCAGGACCGCTTCGGCAGCCGCAATCACCATGTTGGCACGCAGGTCGACGTCGTGCCGACCATCATGGGCCGCCTCGGCGGCACGGTACGGCACCAGTGCTGGGGACGCGACCTGCTCAATCTGCCCGAGGGCGACCTCGGAATCGGCGTGATCAAGCCCTCGGGCGGCGATCAGACCGTCGCCCTGGTCACCCCCGAACGCATTCTGATCGAGCCCAAGGGTTTCGAGCCGCGCCTTTACAGCTACCAGCTGGGGGCCGATCCGAAAGCCGAACGCATCCCGCTGGATCTGGCCCCGGAGTTGAAGGCAAAGCTGGAAGCCTTTCTGCAAATGGCCACCCGGAGCCTGCTCGACAATACCGCCGGCGTCGAAGCGGCGATGGGCCACAAGCCCTGAGCCGAACGCACTGCCCGCCATGGCGCCGACGATGCGCCGGCCGTAGAAAGCGCCCAGCCTGGCCACCCGGGTTGGCAGGCGCCGGTCGGGCAAGCTGCGCTGCCTTGCCAACAGGGCAACGGGCAGCGTCTCGCGGGTTCTCAGCGGCCGTTGCTTTTGGGCGCCACCGTCGGTTGCAAACAGGCGGAAGCGGACTTCGTACAGCTTCGCTCAACGGCATACTCGGCGGCCATCCGCGCATGGCCGTCGTAGAAGGCGACCAGCATCCGCGAAGAATCGACGACGATTTTCGCGAAACCATGTTGCGACCGACTGAAGAGCAGGCCCGGTTGTTCCTTTGCGACCCCATAGAGGCTCTGGCCCCCGCCTCCAGAAATGACATAGACCGGTTCGCCATCGCGCACGATGAGCTGCTGGTCGTGATCATGGCCCGCCAGGTACAGGTCGACCTGCAGTTTCTGCAGCACGGGCAACAACGCAGACACCAGCTCCGGTGCTTCGCCGTGTTTGCCGAAGTTGCGAAACGGGTGATGCCCTACGACGATCCGCCATGTCGGCTGCTGCGCCGAGGGCGAAAAGGCCTCCTCCATGAAACGCGCCTGCTTCGCCATCTTTTCCCGTGTCGGGTCGTTGGTATCGATAAAGACGACGCGCAGCAAGGGATGCCCGCTGTCCATGCCGAAATCCTTGCTGTAGGAGTGGCCCGGCATCTGCCAGCGGCCAGACCCGGCGTGCTTTCTGGAGTACTGTATTTGTGCTTCGGCGTTTCCCTCGACATCGTGATTTCCGAGAACGGCGTAGAACGGGATGTTGACCAGCTTGTTCCCGATATAGACGTTTTCAAACTTCCAGTTCCACCGCTTGTCTCGCGTTGAACGGACGCCATGACTGTAGAAATTGTCTCCCAGCAAGGCCACGAAGTCGGGGGCGCCGGCACGCTCCGCGACCCTTTCCATGCCGCGAGCGATCTCCCACTGCTTGAGCCCGCCCGAGCCCTGGTCGCCAAGCGCGAAAAAGGAAATGCGGGAGGCGTCGGCAGCGGGTTCGACGAGTTGCACCCGCGTTGGCGCAGCGAACAGCAGATAGGCAAGAGTGGCCAGCGCTCCAAGAAAAACGACGCCGACAAGCAGCGCCAGGCGAATCCGGATTTCTCTGATAATCGGCATCGGGGTTTCCTGCAGTATGGCCAGACGGAAAAATGGCAACGAAGACCTGCGCTGCGATCCAGCGCGTGCCACGAAATGCTCAGCCTATCGAGCGCGACTTAGATGGAACTTAGGGCGCGATGTAATCGACGAGCCGCAGCGGTCTCGGCGACCCGCAGGTCGGACCTTCATCCAGCGCCGCGGGGGCTCCCCACCAAGGCCACAGCCGGCGATCGAAGGCGTATAAGATTCGGGACGGTCAGTGACCGCAGACCACCACCGACGACCGGCGCAACCACCCCGCCAAACCTCCTGAGAAACCTGAGCAAGTCGAGCCTGGCCCGACAGGCCCGCCGAGACACCCCATGAGCACACCCGCAGCAGCACCTCGACCTGGGCCGTCAGCACCGGCGCCCGCGTCGCCCGAACTGAAGCGGACGAACGACGCTCGACGACGGGAAACCATGGTCGTTGCCGCCATTGGCTTGCTGCTGTTCACCTTTGGCTTGTGGGGTCAGGAGTTCGTCGGCTTCGAAACGCGCTTCGCCGTTTTCGCCAACGAAATGCTGCGCCTGGGCGTGTCGATCTTTCCCAGAACCTACGGCGAGCCTTATCCCGACTACCCGGCCACCTCGACACTGCTGATCTGGCTGGGCTCCTTGCCCTTCGGCGAAGTGAACAAATTCACCGCGGTCCTTCCGACGGCGATCGCCAGCGCACTGAATCTGGCGCTGACCTATCGCCTGCTGAGCCACGTCTCGCGCCAGTGGGCTTTCATGGGCGTGTGCTTTTCTCTCCTGACCGCCACCTTTCTGGCCGAAGCACGCTCGATTTCGCTGGACCAGATGCTGGCGACAGTCACCCTGGCATGCTTCGTGGTGGTCTATCGCGACGACCATCAGGGGGGCGGGTCGGCGCGCCGCACGGCCTGGATTCTGGCCCTGCTGCTGGTCGGATTTTCGCTTCGCGGCCCGATGGGCATCGTCATTCCGGTCGGGGTCGTTTGCAGCTATTACGCGCTGACCAATCAATGGCGTGCCGTATTCAAAGTCGGCCTGCCAGCATTGGCGCTGTTGATCGCATGCTGGTTCGCACTGCTCGCTCTCGCCAGAATCGAAGGCGGCGAAAGCTTCGTCAATGATGTCATCCGAATGCAGGTGAGCGGACGCCTGAGCGGCAACGACGACGCCTTGCCGCGCTACTACTACCTGGTCAACAGCCTGGCCAACTTCGCGCTCAGCTTCCCGGTGGCGTTGCTGGTCACGGTGAGCGTGCTCACCACTTCACGCCCGTATCTGCCATTCCCCTGGCTGCGAAAAGCGTCCACTGCGGCGTGGGATCCCGCCTTGCGCATGGCCGCATTGATGGCTGCATGGCTGCTCTTGATATTGATCGGCTTGTCGATTCCGGAAACCAAGAAGGCGCGCTACCTGTTGCCGGCCGTTCCGGCAATGGCCGCACTGGCGGCTTACGTGTTCATCGATCAGGGCAACAGGCTGCTGTTGGTCACCTACCAGTTGCTGCAGAAACTGCTGCTGGTGCTGCCAACACTGCTGATCGCGCTGCTTCTTTTTGCGCAGCACTATGCGCGCAAGCAGCAGCTGAGCGTAGACATCAACGCCGGCCTGCTCCTGAGTCTGCTGGCCGGCGCTCAGCTCGTGTCTTTGCTTGCCCTGCGCCAGACGCAGACGCCGGCTCGACGCGACCAGATCATCGTCGCCGTCGCCGCTCTTGCTTTCTGGCTGACCAATGTCACTCTGCGCGAACCTGCAGAACTGCAGCTCCACTCGGCGCGCCCCTTTGTCGAAGCCGTCGAGACGCTGCGGCGCGACAAACCCGCGCCGCTGGTGCTGTACGGCATCGGCAAGGACAGCCTGGCGATCGTCTATCACGTCAATGTCGCTGGCGACTTTCGACCACAATTCGTCAATCAGGGAGAGCCACTGGCCGCCCTGCACTATCCGCTTTATCTGTTGATCAGCGACAGGGGCCGCCGCGCGCTAGCCAACCCGAGCAGTGGCGACGAACGAGCGGAATGGCCGACGCCGGCTTACCGGGGCTACTTCCGCGACGGCGATTACAGCGTCTACTATCTGGAACAGCCGCCACATTAGTAGCGTTGCACGCAGAGTGGAACATAGACATCCCGGCCAGCACGGGGGTTGCGCGCGGCGGTCGGGCTGGCTGAGAGCCTCGTCGGGAAGGCGGCAACACGCCAGCCCGCTCGTCATTGCGAGGAGGCGCAGCCGACGCGGCAATCCAGTTCCATCCTCTTGCTATCTTCCGCCGCAGCGACCGCGCGAAGAGCAAAACCTCTGGATTGCCGCGTCGGCTTCGCCTCCTCGCAATGACGGTGGGTGGGGCATGAGCGCCGCGGGTGGCGACGACGGACGCTCGGGCATGGGCCCGGCGAATTTCAGCCGCCACCGGGAAGCGAGCGCGGCCAGCCCACCCACACGCGCACCACCGGGATCACGCAGCCACGGTGGCGTAGAGGGCGAGCATCGCCACGACTGCCGCAGCGAAACTGATCACCAGGACCATGCCGGCGAGCATGTCCTTCACCTTGCCGACGACCGGGTGCAATTCGGGATGGAGGTGGTCGGCGAGCGCCTCTACGGCCGAGTTCAGCAGCTCCGCGGCGAGAACGAGCGCGATGCACAGCACGATGAGCGCCCACCACAGGGCGGTGGGTTGAAGCACAGCGAAGGCGAGCAGGGTGACGAGGCCGAGCGCCAAGTGAACGCGGAAATTTCGTTCCTCGGTCCACGCGAAGCCGATGCCGGCGAAAGCATTGCGCAGTTTCTTCGTGAAGGACTGGTTTTTCATTGACTTGGCCCTTGCTGGCCACACAGCAGTGAAAGGTCGCCGCGGTCGCCCGGGTCAAGCAGCCACAGCTGCCCGCGGGTGAAGAAATGGCCGCCCATCAGGTAGCTGCCGATCATCGGCGCGAGCAACGGTCGCCGACAAGCGTCGACGGGCTGTCCCGGGCGCTTGAGCGACTCGACGAAGCCTTCAGCCGCCGCATCCACGTCAGGAGAAATCGTGTGCAACACGCCCCAGCGGGTGCCATCGTACTCGCGCACCACCCCGACGAATAGACGATCCTGGCCAACCCGATAGGGCGTCGTCCAGATGCGAACCGTCGCCACCACTTTTTTCTCGGCCTCTTGAAGCGGTCGTTCGAACGCCAGGTCGTTCATCTGGTCGTTCCAGAAAGCCGGTGCGAGCGGTGCCGTGACGTAATCCAGGCCTTGCCGGGCAAGGCGCAGCATGTTCTGCGCATCGGCCTTGTCGGCGGCCAGCCATCCCGCCCGGCGCAGGCGGGCCGACAAGGCGTCGACGTTCGCTTCGACGATGGCGAAGCTCAGCGGTTGCTCGGGCCGGCCAAGCAGGGTGAGCGTGCGCGAAAGCGTCGCGCTGCGCAACAGCTCATCCACAGGACGATCGAGGTCGACGCTCAACGCGGTCGGGTGCGCAGGCGCCGGCAGCCTGCGGGCAGATGCATAGGTGACGCATCCGACAGCGGCGACAACGGCCAGGCCGCGAGCCGCTGTCCTTCGCCACGGCTCGCTCGGCGCATGCCAGTTGATTCGGCCGCCGGCCGCCAGGAATTCGCTCAGGCTGATGCCGACAATCAGCCAAAGGGTTCCGATCAGGTAGCCCGCCCAGACATCGCTCAGATAATGCACGCCGAGCACGATGCGGCTCAGGCCGAGCAGGACGACCAGGACGCCGGTGGCAAAGAATAGCTTGACCTGCGTCTTCCATGTGGCGCTCGAACGGATCAAGAGATAGCCCAGGAAACCGTAGAGCGCAACGGCTGCGGTGGCGTGCCCGCTCGGGAAGGACCAGGACGATTCGAGCAACAGGGCCTCGACCGGCCGAGGCCGCCGAAAGGCCATTTTGGCCAGCGCGCTGAACGCGCTTGCGCCAAGGCTGGAGAGCAGCAAGGCCGCAATCGCGTAGTTCAGGTTCGCCAGCCAGAGCACCAGGCACGCGACCGCGAGTAGTGCTCCGACGACCGCTGGCTCGCCGAGGCTGGTAATCCACAGCGCCGGGGAAACGACTGCTGGCGTGCGAAACGCGGCGATCAGCTGGGCGGCGGCATGGTCGAGCGCAACGATCGGGTCGGAGGTGACGACATCCTCGACAACGCCCGCGAACAAGGCCAGGGCAAAGGCGAATGCCAGCATCAGAAGCGTCAGTGGCAGGCCTTTGAAATGGGCGCGATCGACACGCTCGGCGAGAAAGCGGACGCCGTCTGGATGGCGGCGCGCCAGTCGGCGCAGATAGCGATTACGACCCAGGCCAGCCTTGATCGAGCGTCCGAGCGAAACCGCCACCTGCAGCACCGCGCCCCCATGGCGCACGACGAAGCGCTGCAAGAGCCACAGCAGCACCCAGACCAGCAACACGACGACCAGCGCCATCCCCGCGCGTGACATCCACGCCTGCGCCAGATTGAGCGACTGCCCGAACAGGTAGCCGCCACCGACCCACTGCAGGCCCCAGCCGATCGCACCCAGGACATTCCAGAGCATGAACGTATGGCGCTGCATGCCGACAGTGCCGGCCACGAAGGGTGCGACTTCCTTGACGCTCGGGATGAAGCGCGCCAGAAAGACGCTCCTTGCGCCATGCCGATCGAAGAAGCTGCGTGCCTTACCGAAATGATCTGGCGTCAGGAACCACACGCCGTCACGCACCCACCTGTTGCCGTAGCGTTGGCCCAACCAGTAATTGAAATTATCGCCAAGGACGGCGCCGGCGACCGCAAACCACAGCAGATCGACGAAATCGAGATGGCCGCTGGCCGACAGGGCGCCAAGCATGAGCAGGAGAGTCGAACCCGGCAGGAGCAGACCCACCACGAATGCCGTTTCGAGCAAGGCGGTAAAGAAGGCCAGCCAGTAGCCGAGCAGATGGAAGTGCTCAATGGACGGCAGGATAGAAGCGAAGAGTCTCTCGATCATTGAAGCACGCTAAGCCTTGCGCATGCGCATGACTGGCTGCCAGGCCAGGCCCAGGAGTGCAAGGGCGGAGAAAATCGCGCCGGAATAGAAAGTTAATGACGCGCCGAACCGATCCCACAGCAGCCCCGCCAGCACACTGGCCAGCAGCATCGCCAGTCCGCTCACCAGACTGAAGAACCCGAACGCAGTGCCGCGCAGGTCGGCCGGGGCGGTGTCGGCCACCATCGTCGCCAGCAAGCCTTGAGTGATGCCCATGTGGATGCCCCAGAGGGCGACGCCGGCAAGCACGACACCCCAGTGGACACCGCTGGCCAGGACCAGATCGGCGGCGATCAGGACGACCAGGCCAAGTGCCAGCAGTTTCTTGTGGCTCACCCGATCGGCGAGCCTGCCAAACGGGTAGGCGGACGCCGCATAGACCACATTCATCGCCACCATGAGCAACGGCACCAGGGCCAGCGGTATGCCGCCTTGCTGCGCACGCAGAACGAGGAAGGCCTCGCTGAAACGAGCCAGGGTGAACACGGCGCCGATGCTCACGACCCACCAATACGAGGCACCCAGGCGTTTCAGGTTCTCGCGCCGGATCGGATTGCTGCGCTTCGCCGTCTGCTGGTGTTCAGGTTCGCGCAGGCCGAAGAGCAATAGTGCGACCGCCATCAACCCCGGAATCATGGCCACCCAGAACACCGCACGGAAATCGTTGGCCCAGATCAGCATCAGGCCCACCGCCAGCAGGGGGCCAAGAAATGCGCCCACGGTGTCGAGCGACTGACGCAGGCCGAATGCCGCGCCGCGCAAATGCGCTGGTGCGATATCTGCCACAAGGGCATCGCGCGGCGCCCCTCGGATGCCCTTGCCAGCACGATCGAGCAGGCGGGCTGTGAGCACGAGGCCGGTCGACGAAGCGACGGCGAACAGCGGCTTGGTCAGCGCCCCAAGCGCGTAGCCGAAGACTGCCAGGCCCTTGCGTTGGCCAAGATAGTCGCTCAGTGCGCCCGAGAAAATCCTGATGATCAGCGCCGTAGCCTCGGCCAAACCTTCAATCAGGCCGACCACGAAGGCGCTCGCCCCCAGGCTTGTGACCATGAATAGCGGCAGCAGGCTGTGGATCATTTCCGAAGAAATATCCATCAACATGCTGACGAAGCCGAGCACCCATATGCCGCGCGGAATTCGCCGTGACGACGGTTCGGCGGTCATGTCTTTCCCGCCAAGGCCAGGATCGCAATGGCCGGCCACGCCGTCCGACCTCGGCCTCGCTTAACGCTGAGCAATCGTGCCGGCATTTCGCCGCGACCCGCTGAAGGTGACCGTAACGCGCAATCCACGCGACTCGGCGACGTCCGTGTAGTCCAGCGCCACCGAAGCAGCGCAGCGATCGGTGATCGCCTTGACGATGGCGAGTCCGAGTCCCGAGCCGGCTTCGTCATTTCCCAACACGCGGTGGAATGGCTCGAACACCAGCGCCCGCTCGCTCGGAGCGATTCCGGGCCCATTGTCGCTGACCTGTACGACAACCCCCTCGTCTTCGACGCCGACCGAAAGGTCTATCCGGCCACCCGCCGGCGTGTACTTGATTGCGTTGTCCACGAGATTCCGCACCACGGTCATCAGATCGGTCTCCGCGAGGAGGATGTTTGCATCCTGTTCGCTGGTGACCCCAATGTCGATCGATTTTGCCGCAGCCTGCGGATGCAGATCTTCGAGTACCTGGCGAAAGATCTGCTGGAGCGACACTGGCGAGGCCGCCATGGCCGACGGCTCCTGGACCCGGGTCAAGGTCAACAGTTGATCGAGCAACAGGCGCGCGCGGCGAATCCCCTGCCGCAGCGATGCCACGCGATCACCTGCGACGCTGGACATTTCCGTGTCGGCCAGTCGCTCGGCTTGTAGCGACAGTGCGGTGAGCGGTGAGCGCAATTCATGTGAGGCGTCGGCGACAAAGCGGCGCTGTTGACTGACTGACTGCTCGACTCGCGAGAACAAGCGGTTGATTGCTGCCACGAAGGGGCGGATTTCCGTCGGCAGACCAGTGGCGCTGAGCGTACCGAGATCCTGTTCGCGCCTTCCGTCGAGATCGGTGGCGAGGCGGTTCAGTGGTTTCAGCATTCGGCGGATGACGTCGCGCAGGACCAATAACAGGATGGGAATGAGAATGATGAACGGCATCAAACTGCGTAAAGCGCCGTCGCGGGCAATTTCGTCGCGCACCGCCGTTTGTTGCCCGACGACGAAGCGTGTGTCGGCGGCCAGTGTGGTGACAAAAAGCCGCCAGGATTCACTCCCAACGATCACGGTCTGGAGACCGTCTGGCAAATCGGCGGAGAGCAACAGTGGCGTTGCTGACGAGCGCGCCGCTTCCCCGCCCGCGTTGGGCAGCATCTGCACCACCACGCGCGACTCCGGATCCGAGTCAAGGTCGGGCAAACCTGTGGCCGCGTTGCCAACCGGAAGGTGGTTGCGGTCGATGAGGGCGCCGATCTGCCGCAGCGTGTCGTCCTGCAGTTCGTTCGCTTCTTCGAACGCAGTGACGAACGAGAACAGCCCAGCGACCATCGCCACCCCCAGCAACAGCGCACTGACCGACGCCGAAAGCCTGAACTCCAGCGATTGCCTCAATGGTGCTTGGGGACCAGCCATCCCAGGCCTCGCACGTTCTTGATGGCATCGTTGCCGAGTTTCTTGCGCAGCGAATGGATGATGAACTCGACGGCGTTGCTTTCCACCTCGCTTCCCCAGCCATACATGCGATCCTCCAGCTCGCTTCGCGACAGGATCGCCCCTGGCCGGATCATCAGGGCATGCAAAAGGGCGAATTCGCGCCCCGACAAGGGCAGCGTCCTGCCGTCGACAGACACCGCTTTTGCCGCCACATCCAGTGATAGCGTTCCGTTGCACAGCAGAGGACCGGCAACACCCCCTTTGCGACGGACCACCGCGCGCATGCGCGCCAACAACTCGGCCATCTCGAAAGGCTTCAATACATAGTCGTCGGCACCGAGATCGAGGCCCTGAATACGGCTCTCAACGGCATCGCGCGCCGTGATGACGAGCACCGGCACCGCATCGTTGCGAGCGCGAACGATGTGCAACACCTGCAGGCCATCCTTCTTCGGCAGCCCAAGATCGAGCAGTACGATGTCGTAGTGATGGATTTCGCAGGCGTCAATGGCCATCTGTCCGTCGCGCACCCAATCGACGGCATAGGCAGCGTCCAGCAACGCCGCTTGCACGGCTTCGCCGATCATCCGATCGTCTTCAACAAGCAGGACTCGCATCGAACCCCCTCCGTGAAATACTTCAGCGCGCGCTCGGTCGCCGGGCAATGGCCATCATGCCAGATGGCCAGCATCGCGGCGACTGTCGTGCGTGTTGATCAGATCTGCTCGGCCAGACGACGATCAGTCGCCGTCAGGTAGGCAACCAGGCCCAGGATCGTCAGCAGGAAAATGGCACTGGTGACCACGGTTCCCAGGCCGAGTCCGCCGTTGGCGACCGGTTGTGAGAGCAGGTCGCCGCAGGAGGCGCCGAACGGACGGGTCAGCACATAGGCGATCCAGAACGCCAGCACCGCGTTCACGTTGAATAGGTAATAGGCGATGGTCACCGCGCCAATCATTGCGCCAAACATCAGACCCGAGTAGGCGTAACCCAGTTGCAGGCCTTCCGCGGCAAGATCACCGGCGGCGGTGCCCAGCGCGAAGGTGAACAGGATGGCGGCCCAATAGAACAATTCGCGCCGGGTCGTGAAAATGGTGTGGATCGAGAGCGTTCTTTCGCTCGCGTACCAGAGCCCGAAGGTGGCCAACAGGGCGATGCTGAAGATGGCGGTGGTGGTCTGCAGGGAGACGCCGAAATTATCGACCAGATTATCGGTGACGAGGGTACCGAAAACACTGATCAGTACGACGGCAAGCCAGTAGATCCAGGGAATGTACCGTTTTACTTTGATCTGCGCCAACAGCGCCACAAGTAACAGTCCGCCCATGACCAGTGAGGTCCCGGTGAGGCCAAAATCGAGATTCACATTGAGAAAGTCAGCGGCTGTTTCGCCGACCGTGGTGGCCATGATCTTGATGATCCAGAAGAAGAGCGTGACTTCCGGAACCTTGTTGAGCATGCGCTGTGTATCGTCACGTGACAGGGTATTCATGATGTCCTCCCGCAGGGGTGGTAGAAAAGGTACAGCCGGAGTTTGGCCGCGCAGTCTTGGCCGTGGCATAGGGGGGTCTTCATTCGGCCACCCAGCGACGGCGAATCAGTGGGCCGAAAAGGCGTCGGTACGCCATCAACGTCCACGGAAGAACCGGCTCTACCAGCCAGTGCGCTTCGCGCCGGCACAGCCAGGCGCTGAACGCTGCCGCCGCACCGGCAGATGCGGGCGCGGTGGAAAGCAGCGCCATCAATCCTTTTCGTCGTGATCTTCGTCGCGACCCTCGTGGCGGTCAGCCTTGTCCTCGGCTGACGACAGGATGGTGCCCTTGTCCGCATCGACCTTGACGTCGAACACCTGGGCCCCGGCGACGACCTCGACTTCGTAGATCGCTCCCTGTTTGGTGTGCTCGAACTCGGCCTGGCTCGCCTTGCCGTTGTGCTGTTTCTCGGCGATGCTGATTGCCTGAGCGATGGGGATTTTTGCCTGGTTGATCGCCAAGGCGTCGTTTTCACTGGATTTCGCGGCGTAAGCGGCGCCGCCAAGGGTGGCGATCGCTGTGGCGAGGATCGCAAGTTTGGTGGTCTTGTTCATGTTCGTACTCCTTTTGTATTCACGCAGAAAGTTGCGTGATGCAAAGAGTACGCAGCCAGACTTAGCGGGTACTGAGCAAACGCTGCGCGCGAGACGAGCGTATCAACGCACGACCCGGACTCGGGCGATGCCAGCGCAAACGGGTACTGCGAGAGCCCCACCTTCGCTCCTTGCTTGCAAACTGCCCTCTTTTGCGTAATGATGACCAAGCGCTTGCTTGCTTAAACATTGATCGCCCTTTTCCGGACACCCCCATATGAACGAGAGCACCGGCACGAAGCTGCCCCCGACACTACCCGCCCCGTACCCGCATCTGCTGGCACCGCTGGATCTGGGCTTCACGACGCTCGGCAACCGCGTCCTGATGGGCTCGATGCACACCGGGCTCGAAGAGGAGAAGAACGGTTTCGAGCGCATGGCGGCCTTTTACGCCGAGCGCGCCCGCGGCGGCGTCGGGCTGATCGTCACCGGCGGCTTCTCGCCCAACCTTGCCGGGCGGGTCTACCACTTCGGTTCGCAGCTCAGCTTTTCCTGGCAGGTGCGCAAGCACCGCCTGATCACCGAAGCCGTGCATGCCGCCGGTGGCAGGATCGCGCTGCAGATCCTGCATACCGGGCGCTATGCCTATCACCCGCTGAACGTCGCGCCGTCGAAGCTGCGTGCGCCAATCAACCGTTTTACGCCACGCGCGCTGAGCGAGTGGGGAATTCGCAAGACGATCGGTGACTACGTGCGCTGCGCGCAACTGGCGCAGAAAGCCGGTTACGACGGCGTCGAGATCATGGGCTCCGAGGGCTACCTGATCAACCAGTTCATCGCCCGGCAGACGAACCGGCGCGACGACCAGTGGGGCGGCTCCTTCGAAAACCGCATCCGCTTCGCGGTCGAGACGGTGCGCGCGACACGCGAGAAAGTCGGCCCGAATTTCATCATCATTTTCCGCCTGTCGATGCTCGACCTGGTCGAAGGCGGCAGCAGCTGGGAGGAAGTGGTGCAGCTCGCGCAGGCCATCGAAGCCGCCGGCGCGACGCTGATCAATACCGGCATCGGCTGGCACGAGGCGCGCATCCCGACCATCGCCACGATGGTCCCGCGCGCCGCTTTCGCCTGGGTGACCAAGCGTTTGAAGGGCGCGGTGAACGTTCCCTTGATCACCACCAACCGCATCAATACGCCCGAGGTCGCCGAGGAGGTGCTGGCCTCGGGCTGCGCCGACATGGTCTCGATGGCCCGCCCCTTCCTCGCCGACGCCGACTTCGTGAACAAGGCGGCAGCCAACCGGGGCGACGAGATCAACACCTGCATCGCCTGCAACCAGGCGTGCCTGGATCATATCTTCAACGGCAAGTTGAGCAGCTGCCTGGTCAACCCGCGCGCCTGCCACGAAACCGAGCTGAGCATCGAAAAAGCGGCTGCGCGCAGGAAGATTGCCGTCGTCGGCGCCGGGCCGGCGGGAATGGCCTGCGCCACCACCGCCGCCGAACGCGGCCACGCGGTGACGCTGTTCGACGCCGCCGAACACATTGGTGGCCAGTTCAACCTCGCCAGGCGCATCCCCGGCAAGGAGGATTTCGCCGAGACGCTGCGTTACTTCGGCCGGCGCATCGAAACCAGCGGCGTCACCCTGCAGTTGAACCAGCGCGTCGATGCCGAACGGCTCAAGGCCGGCGGCTTCGACCACGTCGTGCTGGCCACCGGCATCACCCCGCGCCAGCCGCCGATCAGCGGGATCGACAGCGACAAGGTGGCCAGCTACGTCGACATCGTCGAAGGCCGCAAGGTCGCCGGAAAACGCGTGGCGATCATCGGCGCCGGCGGCATCGGCTTCGACATCGGCGAGTTCCTGACGCACGCGCATGACGACAGGAGCGAGGCCGAACGCTTCAACGACGAATGGGGAATCGACCCGAGCTACGCGCACCGTGGTGGCCTCAAGCCGCCGCTCGACGAGCCCGCACCACGGCAGGTCTTTCTGCTCCAGCGCAAGTCGTCGAAAGTCGGTGACGGCCTGGCCAAGACCACCGGCTGGATTCGCCGCACCCTGCTCAAGAAGCGCGGCGTACAGATGATCGGCGGCGTGAACTACGAGCGCATCGACGACGCCGGCCTGCACATCACCGTCGACGGCCAGGCCACGACGCTGGCGGTCGACACCGTCGTCGTCTGCGCCGGCCAGGAATCGCGCCGCGAACTGCTCGCGCCGCTGCAGGCCGCCGGCATCCCGGTGACGCTGATCGGCGGCGCCGACGTCGCCACCGAACTCGACGCCAAACGCGCCATCGACCAGGGGACGCGGGTCGCGGCAGCGCTGTGACGATCACCCGCCTGCGCGCCACGCCGCGCGCGCCGTACGCCCTCGGTCCGGCTTGAGCCGATGCCGAGACGAAAGGCAGAAGCCGGGCTCGAGCCCAATCGCCGCGCCGAGTTGCTGCGCGCCGCGGCACGGCTGTTCGTCGAAAAGGGCTTCGACGCCACCACCACGCGCGACATCGCCGACGCCGTCGGCATGCGCTCGGGCAGCCCCTTCTATCACTTTCGCAGCAAACAGGAGCTGTTGAAGACGGCGATGGTCGAGGGCCTCGACGCCGGCTACACGCGCCTGCTCGCCGCCATCGACGGCGTCAGCGAACCCAAGCAGCGGCTGCGCATACTGGTCCGCACCCACCTCGGCACCCTGCTCGAAGTCGAGTGCCCGGCGCCGATGCTGCTCGGCGAAACGCGCGCCCTCGACGCCGCTGCGCACGCCGAAATCGCCGCCGCCTTCGACCGCTACCAGGTGCCGTGGCAAGCGACGCTCGACGAACTGGCGCAAGCCGGCAAGATCCCGTCCGCCGCGTCGCCGGTACGGCTGCTGCTGTTCGGCATGCTCAACTGGTCAAAGCACTGGTATCGTGCCGACGGCAAGCTGTCGCTCGATGAACTCGCCGACAGCGCGGTGGCGCTGCTGCTCGGCGCATCGCCTGGCGACAGCGGCGAGCTCTGACACACCAGTAAAACAGCGCCCGACAAATCCGCGCTCCCACCCAAAGAACGCCCCCCCCACCCCTGTAGGAGCCCGATTCATCGGGCGATAAAAGCCCCTCGTTCGCACACCACGCCGATAGGCGACGACGATGTCGATGTCGTGCGAAACTTCCGAACATGAAGACATCAGCCGACGCGTCATTGCGAGGAGGCGCAGCCGACGTGGCAATCCAGAGATTTGCCGCTGCGCATTGGCGATGCGGCGCAAAGGCCGTGAGAGAATGGCACTGGATTGCCGCGTCGGCTGCGCCTCCTCGCAATGACGGTGGGTGCGGGAGGGGCGCCGGATTACCCGCTGCCTTCACGCTTTCTTGAAGTCTCGTCAAGAAGGCAACATTACGCTAGCATGGGCCATCGCAAATCCTCCTTGCTGAAGGAGGCCAACACACCCGCCGGCATTGCGGCCAGCGGCCTCTTGCCCTGAACTGCACATCACGCATGGAAATCACCACCGTTGGCGAGTTGCTGCACTGGTCATACGCGAACCTCGCGATGGCCCATTCAGCAGTTGCCGCGAAAGCCGAGAAGTACGGACGCACGCATTTCATGATTCGTTCTCGTCTTTACGCAGGGCTCAACAGACAGACCATGAACATCGGCCCCTTGGCTGACGACGATCGCCTGAAAATGATGCTCCCGCAGGCTTGCTGTTACTGTGGAAGGCGCGATTCACTTTCGGTAGACCATCTCATACCAAGGAAACGAGGTGGCGCAAATACCGGTGACAACCTTGTCTGGGCCTGTCGTTCATGCAACAGTTCGAAGGGTGCCCGTGACGCCCTGCAATGGCTGGCGGAGAAAAACCAGTTTCCGCCGCTCCTGCTACTTCGCCGTTACTTGAAACTCGCGATTGAAATGGCTCGGGAACGAGAGCTGATGCACGTTCCGCTTGCCGCTGCGCCAGAGCTCCCATTCTCGCTATCCTCGATTCCCCAGGCATTCCCGCCACCCAATCAAGTGCAGTTGTGGGTTGTCGAAATATCTCAAGAGCGTGGCCAAGAAGGCCCGTGACGTAACAACTCCGCGCCGCGTTCGCTCGACTGTTGCTGGCGACGCCTGACGAAGATACGGCGACTGAGAAGGCATGGGACGCTGCAGTCGAACGGCGAATCGCTGACGTTGGAAATGGTACGGTTCGGGTGATTCCGATTACCGATGTCCTTGCACAGGTCCGAGCAGGATTGAAGTTAAACCGGTCGTTGTTCTGTCGCGCTCGCAGAGTTGTACGACGCTGCCGTCTCTATGCGTCGAAAGCCGATGCAGAACTCGGACTTGCATATTTGTGGGCAACAAGGAGGTTCACCCGATGGACGCGACGAATGCGGAGCGAAACGTACTAGCAGGGGAATCCGGGACGCACGCGGCGTCGAACTTCGATCTCCAGCCGACGCTCAGCGGCGAAATGATTTCGCTGCGCCCGGTGCATGCCGACGATTTCGAGCCGCTTTACGCGGCCGCTTCCGACCCCCTGATCTGGGAGCAGCATCCGGAGCCCTTGCGCTATCAGAAAACGGTCTTTGCGGGCTTTTTTGCCAGCGCCCTGGCGTCTGGTGGCGCGCTGGTGGTCATCGACAAGCCCTCGGGCACGGTGATCGGTTCGTCGCGCTACTACGACTGGAATCCTGACACCACGGAGGTCGCCATCGGCTATACCTTCCTCGCCCGCAGCCATTGGGGTGGCAGCGCGAACCGGGAAATGAAGCAACTGATGCTCGGCCACGCCTTCCTGTTCGCGAAAGTCGTCTGGTTCCACGTCGGCACGAACAACTGGCGTTCACGGCGGGCAATGGAAAAGATAGGCGGCAAGCTGTCACATGAGGCAAGCGTCGAGTCGAACGGCATCGCGCACGACTACGCCTTCTACAGGATCGACGCTCCAAGCCCGCGTCATCGGAAAGATGAGAACCGTCGCTGTCGCTGAAGCCGGGCCTGGTTCAGGCGCAGCCAAGGTCATCGCGATGCCGCTCGCCGGCACGTCATTGCAAGGAAGCGGAGCCGACGCGGCATTCCAGAGGTTTGGCTCCTTGCGTTGTCGATGCGGAGGCGGAAAGAGAATCAGAAGATGGAGCTGGATTGCCGCGTCGGCTTCGCCTCCTCGCAATGACAACCTGGCTGCCTGATGGCGTCGGGTGTGGCGATCGGAAACCCTCACTGCGCGTGCAGCCACAGCCGCGCAGCACCGCTATCTCGTAGGCTTCGCGTCGCGCGCGAGCGCTTGCTGCAGTCGCGCGATCTCGGCATGCAGCACTTGCGTGCGCTGGCCGATCTCCGTTTCGGTGAAGCGCGGCGTGATGTGCTGCGGGCAGTTCCAGTCGAAGGCCTCGACGCTGATCACCACCGCACGCTCGCTACGCGCGCGATAGTTGCCATCCTCCAGGCGCGCGATCAGCGGCGCATCGTCAGCCGCGTCCACCAGCCGTGCGCGCCCCCATATCTTCAGGCGGCGCCGCTGCGCATAGTCCATCAGAATCAGGGCGACGCGACCGTCGGTTTCGATGTTGCCCGCGCTGATGTATTGCACGTTGCCACGAAAATCGGCGTAGCCGATCGTGCGCTGGTCGAGCACGCGCAGGAAGCCGGCCGGCCCGCCGCGGAATTGTACGTAGGGCCAACCGTTCTCGCCCACACTGGCCTGGTAGAAGCCATCGCGCGCGGCGATGAACTCGGCCTCGGTCGGGCCAAGCGTGTCGCCACGGTAGTCAACATGGTCCAGACGGGCGTAGTTTTCCCGGCTGCCCATGCGGGTCTGGAAGGCGCGCACGCCGGGGGTGAAAGCGATTTCGCTGAAGGCACGAGCCATGATGAATTTCCTTTCCTGACGGGTTGTGGGGTTCGGGTGTCGCAGCAGGAGCGCCGATTGCTATCTTGATCGCTTCGCAGGCACCGATAAATGGCGAGAACGGGATTTGATTGCTGCAGTTTGCGCAGTAATATCGAGCGACATGGACATGCTCTCCGCGATGCGCGCGTTTGTGAAGATCGTCGATTCCGGCAGCCTGACAGCGGCGGCGGAGGCGCTCGCGGTCTCGCAGCCGTCGATGGTGCGCACCCTGGCAGCGCTCGAACGCGAAGTCGGGGTGAGGCTCTTGAACCGCAGCACGCGACGCATGGCCCTGACCGACGAAGGCCGCGAATACTGCGCGCGTTGCCGTGTCATCCTGGCGGCAGTCGACGAAGCGCAGGCGAGTCTGAGCGCACGCCGGATCGAGCCGCGCGGGAATCTGCGAATCACCGCGTCGGTGCCCTTCGGCCGCCAGTTCGTGGCGCCGCTGGTCATCGACTTCCTCGCCGAGCACCCGCAGATGCACGTCGAACTGTTGTTGCTCGACCGTCTGACCGATCTGCTTGAGGAAGGGATCGATCTCGCGGTGCGGCTGGCGCCACTTCCCGATTCGTCGATGGTCGGCGTGCCGATCGGGGACACCCGCCGCCTGATCGTCGGCAGCCCGGCCCTGCTCGCGCGCCGCGGCGCGCCGAGCACCCCTGGCGATCTGGCCGGCGAGCCCTGCGTCAGTTTCACGGGCCTGGTGTCACCCGCCGAGTGGGAGATCCGCGAGCGCGACAAGGCGCTGCGGGTAACCGTGAACAGCGTGCTGGCCACCAACCAGATCGATGCCGCCGTGCAGGCCTGTGTGCTGGGGCTGGGCTGGGGACAGTTCTTTGATTACCACGTGCGCGAGGAACTGCGCGCCGGCACGCTGATCGAGGTCCTGGCCAGCCACCATGCGGCGCGAACACCCGCCCACATCGTCTATCCGCAAGCCCGGCTACTCTCGCCGAACGTGCGCGCATTCATCGATTTCGCTGCACCGAAGTTGCGGCGGGGGCTTGGCGATCCAGGTTGATCCGCTGCCCCGCGAAAGCGGGACGGCGCAAGGCAGTTGCAGCGGTATGGCGTTGCGCGGGCGGATCGGTCATCGACACCTGCAAGGCCGCCAACCTCTACGCCACCTACCCGGCCGATTTTCTCGACTACGTGAATGCCCCCATCGGCAAGGGGCGGCCGATACCCGGCCCGCTCAAGCCGCATATCGCCTGTCCCACAACCTGCGGCACCGGTTCCGAGTGCACCGGCATCACGATCTTTGACCTGCTCGCCCAACACGTTAAAACGGGCATCGCGTCGAAGCGCCTCCGGCCGTCATTGGCGCTGATCGATCCCGCGACCACCTACACCCTGCCCAGGAACGTCGTCGCCGCCAGCGGCTTCGACGTGCTCTCGCACGCGCTGGAGTCCTACACGGCGAAACCCTACACTCGGCGCGCCGCGTCGCCCACACCCTCCCTGCGACCAATGAGCCAGGGCGCCAATCCCTGGAGCGACGTCGGTTGCGAAGCGGCGCTGAAACTTGCCGGTCAGTACCTGCAGCGCGCAGTGAATGACGCCAGCGATACCGAAGCACGCGACAGGATGATGTATGCCGCCACGCTTGCCGGAATCGCCTTCGGCAACTCCGGCGTGCACCTGCCACATGGCATGGCCTATTCCGTGGCCGGGCTGATACGCGACTATCGCGCCGCGGGTTATCCGCAGGACGAGCCGATGGTGCCGCACGGCATGAGCGTCATCGTCAATGCGCCGTCGGTGTTCCGGTTCACGGCGAGCGCCTGCCCGCAACGCCATATCCACGGAGCGCACTGCCTCGGAGCAGAGGTAAAGGGGGCCACCGACGAAGACGCGGCCGAAATCCTCGCCGGCCAGTTGATCAAGATGATGAGGGCTACCGGCATTCCCAACGGCATCGGCGGGGTGGGTTATGGCGAAGCCGACGTCGAAGCGCTGACCCGGGGTGCCTGGGCGCAACAGCGCCTGCTGAACAACGCGCCGCGCGAAATCCTTCAGGACGACCTGCGCCATCTTTACCGCGGCGGGATGAGTTACTGGTAGATTGGGCAGCTCACCCAGCGCGCTTGCACTCGGCAACAGGCGGCGCGGTGAATCCAACTGGTGTTAACGAGGGGCCCTTGGGCGTTGGCAGATGCATTCCAGCGACGACCTACGGAAGATTCAGGCAACCGCTGCTGCCGGCGATGACGAGATCGCGGCAATTCACGCATGAAAGCCGACGCTCCAAGTTTCAGCATAGAATCTAGTCTGTCATTTCAGCGTCGTAGAGCCTCTCGATTTCATTTCGCAGCGGACCCCAATCGCCGCAACAAGATCCCGTACACACGCGAAGGGAAAGCTGCCGAGAAGTGCAGAAAAGTTTCGCTTTCGGCGGTCGAACGCTTCCCCGCGCGACCGCTCTTGGCACCATCCTCGGTGCTTCCCCAAGACTCGACACCTCAGAAAGGCGACAAATGAACAAACTGAAGCTGACCTATTTCGACTTCCCCGGCGGACGGGCAGAGCCTGCCCGGCTGGCCATGCATATCGGCGGAGTTCCATTTGAGGACTATCGCTTTGCGCCGAGCGATTTTTCTGAAGTCCGCAAGACGACACCCCTGAATCAGGTTCCGACCCTTCACGTCAATGATGTGCAAATCACGCAAAGTGACGCGATTACGCGTTATGTCGGGAAACTTTCCGGACTGTATCCCGAAGATAATTTTCAGGCCTTGTTGTGTGACGAAGTCATGGGTGCGCTGGAAGATATTAACGTGAAACTGGGGGCAACTTTTGGAAAAACAGGCGACGACCTGAAAAGCGCTCGCGACGCCCTGGTAACCGACGCATTACCCAAGTATTTGCGGTGGCTCCAGCATCAACTTGAAAACCACGGCGGAGACTTTCTTTCGGACAATCGCCTGACCATTGCCGACCTCAAAGCCTTCGTTATCCTGCGTTGGCTCAGTTCCGGGAAACTGGATCACATTCCAATCGATTTGATCGAAACAGTGGCGCCGAAACTCAACAATTACATGAATTGTCTCGCCAAGATTCCTGCCATAGCGCAATATTATGCAAACGGCGGTTCATCGTGAGGCACTAAGCGTTCAACGGCCGCCGATTTTCTTTAACTCCCTTTCCATACGTCGTTGCGGGCCGCTTTCGGCCAATTGCGGTCGTTCGGTGATTTCGGCAAGCAGCCATTTGAACGACTGCTGTACTTCGCAAGCTGCCAGAGGGCCAATGCACACAACTCGGCCTTTGCCGCCGGTGGCGATCAGATCCGCCAACGTCCAATATGGAATCGAATCCGGACATAAATACGACTTCGATTCCGAGCGACCACGGTCTCCCGTCGCTACTTAAAAATAGATGCAACCATCAATTTCACCCGCTCGACAAGCCTGAGGTCGATTGGCTTGTCCAGATTATCCCAGGCGTCTTCGCACAAGCTCTGGATGTCACCCGTGTAGATTTGATCAAGGCGATCAGGGACCGTGACGCCCAGATTCGCAGCGAGTGACACGGCAATGTAATCACCAAACTCATGGTTTACCGTGCCCGGCAATTCACAAAATGACTTATTCGATCCATGCTGCCGCTTCCCGTGCTGCAACAGGGCGGAAATCAAGCGAATAGCGTGGTAATCGCAGTTCCCATCGGCCTTATGCGCCGCAAGCGGATCAAGCTGCAAAACAGGAATGGTCAGCAGTTCGTGAATGTCCCACTCAAAATCATCGTCCGGATGATTCCTTTCGCCAATGGATTTCAGGTATTGCTGCAGGCACCTGAAGGCCACTGAAAGCTTTCCATGGGCATAGCCGTCAAACGCTGACGAATTCGACAAGGCGCGAAGCAGATTATCCAAGGCCATCCTCAGATGCTCGTCGGTTTGCCGGGTCGCAAAGGAATGTACATGAAACACGCGCTGCATGGCGGAAAGATATTGGCGTGTGGCGGACTGTGGAACAGCCCGGTGCAGCCAGTGCAGCAAGGGCATCAGGTCAATGAAGTCGCCGAGAAAACGGCTCAGGTCCAACTCCAGTTTGATTGATGGTTCTTCTACCGGGAGCGGCTGAGGCGCGATACCCCGGTGCCGCAGCTCGTTCTTGGCAAGGCTGAGCATGCTTTCGACAAGCTCGTACCGCCCTTTTTCGAACCAGATCGGGGTGATGCCCAGCTTGGCCAGTTCGGCGTTGCGCTGCGCGATCCCTTCCGGGGTTTCGGGGGCCTGTTCGATGGAGAAGTGCTGTTTGGTCTCCTCCTCTTCCCCCATGCTTTCCTTGATCTTCCTGAACACCTGTACCGTTCGGTCATTGCTCAGGCTACAGCCCAGAAAGAGCAGGCTGCTGTTTTTGTAATGGTAGGCGAGCAGCTTGGGGATGGGTTTGTGCAGATTCAGGCTGCCGTTGCCGTAGGCCTCATCGTATTGGTTCTTGCTGAGGATGCAGCGTTTCGGCTCACGAATATCCCCGTGCAGTTTGATGACCGTGATCTTCTTCGGATCGGGCTGCTCCAGCGCATTCAGGCCATTGATCACCTGAACCCGGCCGGCCTCGCCGGTTTCAAACGACTGCTCCAGCAGGCGATCATAATTCGTCGTAATCACCGTATCCGTGAACAGTTCGGAGATGCGCCAGACCACATCGGGGATGGTGAGGTTGCGGCAAAACTCATCGCGGATTTCGTTGATGAACACCTCGCGGCTATGGGCAGCCTCGATCTCTTCCAGCACCGTTTCGTAGGCGCCGCTGGCCAATAGGGCCTCAACACTTTCCGCTGCGATATGCGCCGTTTTGCCCTGGCGACGCAGATGGTCCTTCCAGCTTGAAAAACCGGCCGATGCTGAGATGCCTGCCCCGACAAACGGCACCACCGCGCCGGCAGCCATGAGATCGACGAGCTGGATGAAGTGAGACATATTGCGCTGGAACCAATGGTCATCGCCAAGCTGCTCCTGAAACCAGGACTCGCCAAGCGCCTCGTGACGACACACTTTGCGAAACGCCTGAAACGCTTCGTCATAGCGGTTTCTGTCACCCGAAAATAGCGCCTTGCTCGGCTGGGGCAAGGCGTCAACGCCATAGTCAAGCCGGGCCGCCTGCCCCTCCTCGCCATCCAGCCACTCGTTGAAATCGGCAAAGTGCTCGTAGCGAAAATGCTCGTCCTCGTCGCACCAGATTTTGTGCAGCGCCGGCGTCATGTCCTGCTGCTCAGCAGATGGCCCGCTCGACGAGAGCGTCGGCGAGGTGGAGTTGTGTGGTTTGAGCGTCGTTGATGCGGGACTTGAGCTGCTCGCAGAGCGCCAGCAGCTCGTCTACTTTGGCGACGATGCGGTGTTGTTCGGCGAGTGGCGCCACGGGTATTGGAAACTTCGCTATCTCGGACAAATAAAGGCATGGCTGAGCCCCGCCACGCTTGTGACTATGGATGAAGCTTTGCAGCAATGGGGAATCAGCCAAAAACTTAAGGAACTTGGAAACGAAAACAATCGGCTTAATTAATGCAACGCTTCTCACAAGAGAGAAATCAGAATCTTGTGGTACCAATGAGCTTCGACCAATCGTCCCGCCAACGGAAACAATTAGCAGATCACCCTCCTCAGGGAGGCAGCGTTCTCGAGACTTGACGTAGTCGTCCTCAGAAATGCAATCACAATTGTCGAAGTCCAGAAAGCCATCCCTTACGTTCTTTGCGGAAAGCATTCGCATCCCTGATACTGTTCTTGGTGGTGTGTTATGGTCGCCATCGGTAATCTTTGACGTAATACTTTGGAATCGAGCCCATCCCCAGCCTGTGGGCAACGCAAACGGCTTTTCCTTTTCGCAAATGGGCTGCAGCGGCTTTTCCTTTTTTATCTTCCCTTCCTTCACCAGCTTCGCCTTCTCGGCGGCGATCTTCTTGAGCAGTTCCCTGGCGGGTTCGTCGTTCGGGTCTTGCGGGACGAGCTTGCCCATCACCGCCAGTTGCAGAATGGTCTGCTTGAGCTGGTCGATGCTCTCTTCGGTCGTGAACAGCGTGTCGAAGTGGCCGGCGATGCGCTGCCAGGCGCTGGCGAATTGCGTGTGATCGGCGGCGCTGGTCAGCGCGCTCAGCAAGGTTTCCACCAGCGTTTGATGGGCGCCGAGGCTGGCGTCGGCTTGTTGCTCAAGCTGGTCACACAGCACCATCAGTTCGTCGACTTTGGCTACGATGCGGTGTTGCTCGGCAAGTGGCGCGAGGGGAATCGGAATAGTCTCCCACTTGCCCTTATTTAAAATGGGTATGGTTGTACTTGAAGAAAGCGCCCATGCAAGACGTTGAAAATAGTTAGATCGCAACGCAATCTTGGTGTAGTGCCCGATTGGCAGATACGGAGAAACGGAGTTGATTTGCTGGTTAAACGCAACGGGTCGATCAACCCGTGCGCATTTTCCAATCGTGCCAATGCAAACCATTAAGACAGAGTCTGCTTGAACGACTCTGCCCAAGCTTTCAGCTCCCTCAAATGACAACCCATCGTTTTCATGAGAAATGATTTCGCCATCAACGATCTCACCAGGCTTTATGAATGGAATAGCGCTTCCATAATGATGTGAATCCGCTTTCTTTGGGGTACCACCAGTCTGTGTATTTCCAGCTTCGCCCAGCCGCACCCAACTCCAGCCTGCCGGAATTTTGTATGGCCTCTCTGCTTCACCTATTGTGCCCAGTGGCTTTTCCTTCTTGATCTTGCCCGCCTTCACCAACCTTGCCTTCTCGGCAGCGATCTTCTTGAGCAGTTCGCTGGCGGGTTCGTCATTCGGGTCCTGCGGCACCAGCAGGCCGCGCACGGCCAGTTCCAGAATCAGCTCACGCAGCTTCCTGATGCCGTACAGCTCGATCTTGCTGGATGAACCCCGGCCGGCGGTGGATTTGCGTTTGAGGGCGGCGGTCCACAGATCGAGGTGATTCGTGACGAGGGTTTCCACCGGCGGCGCGGCATTCATGCCAGTCCCTCGCGCTGGTTTTCGAGCAGGGCGCGGTCGCGTTGCAGCTCGGCTTGCAGTTCGGCCTCCGAGGGCAGGAAGGGGCGGTAGCGGCTGGCGAAGAGCTGCTGGCTGCCGGCGAGCAGCGAGTATTTGGCGACGGCTTCGTTGCGCTCGGAACAGAGGATCAGGCCCAGGGTGGGGTTGTCGCCTTCGGCGCGGTATTGCTCTTCGAACACGCGCACATACATGTCCATCTGGCCGACATCCTGATGGGCGAGCTTGCCGATCTTGAGATCGATGAGCACGAAGCATTTGAGCAGGTAGTTGTAGAAGACCAGATCAATGAAGCAGTCCTCATTTTCAACGCGCAGGTGCTTCTGGCGGGCGACAAAGGCAAAGCCCTTGCCCAGCTCCAGCAGGAAGGCTTGCAGCTGCTGGATGAGGCCGGTTTCCAGCTCGGTCTCGAAGAGGGTAGCGCCGGGCTGCGCGCCGATGAACTCAAGAATGTAAGGGTCGCGGATGAAGTCGCGCGGATCGGCAGGGGTCTGCGCAGCGATCAGGCTGCTGGCTTCCTGCCGGAGGGCGGCCTTGTCCTGGCTAGAAAGCAGGCGCTCGTAGTAGAGGGTGCCAATCTGGCGATCCAGGGCGCGGGCGCTCCAGCCTTGCTGGCTGGCTTCGTTCATGTACCAGTGGCGGGCGTCGAGATCGTCGATGCGCATGAGCTGGCGAAGGTGGGTCCAGGTCAAATTGCTACGCAGTGCGTAGCGAATCTGCTCGTCGGTGAAGGTGAGGTAGAACTGGCGAAAATTGCGCAGATTGGCGCTGGTGAAGCCTTTTCCGAAATCTTTGGTCAGGCGGGAGGCCAGCGCGGCGAGCACGCCCTGGCCGTAGGCGGCGCGGGCCTCGCCGCCTTGCTCATGTTCGACAATGCGGCGACCGATCTGCCAGTAGGCTTCGACCATGGCGGTATTAACGGCGCGGTAGCTCTGCTGGCGGGCGGCGTGCAGGATGCCGTGGATCTGCAGGTACAGGTCGGGCGGGACGGCGGTGTCTTCGGGCAGGCTCATGCTTCGCGCTCCAGTGCGGCGGCGAGGATGCCTTTGAGCTGGTCGCGTAGCGATTGGATGTCCTGCTGCTGCGCCTGATACTGAGCCAGCAATTTATCGGGGTCGTGGGCCACCAATTCGCCGACGTGCGGGTTCTTGATGTCGAGGTTGTAGTTACGCGCGGCAATGTCTTCGAGACTGACTTTCCACGCCTGCGGAGTTTCCACGCGGGCCGCGAAGCCGTCGGCTTCCTCGCCCCACCAGGCGCATTCGGTGGCGAACTCCTCGAACTGCATGGGGCGGGTCTTGTTGTAGCTGGTGACGCCTTCGGGGTAGGGGTGCTCGTAGAACCAGACTTCCTTCGTTGCCGGCCATTCGGCCTCGGGCTTCTTGGTGAAGAAGAGGATGTTGGTCTTGATGCCGGTGTAGGGGTTGAACACGCCATTGGGCAGGCGGACGATGGTGTGCAGATGGCATTGCTGCAGCAGCATTTCCTTCAGGCGGGTCTTCATGCCTTCGCCGAACAGGAAGCCGTCGGGCAGGACCACGGCGGCGCGGCCGTGGCTTTTGAGCAGGCGGACCACCAGCGCCATGAACAGGTCGGCGGTTTCGCGGGTGCGCAGGGGCGCGGGGAACTGGTTTTCGACGCCGTCCTCTTCCATGCCGCCGAAGGGCGGATTGGTGATGATGACGTTGACGCGGTCGGCCTCGCCGTAGTCGGTGTAGGCGCGGCGGCTGAGCATATTGTCGTGCTCGATCTGCGTCGGGGTGTCGATGCCGTGCAGGATCATGTTGGTGGTGCACAGCATGTGGGGCAAGGCTTTCTTCTCGACGCCGTGGATGCTGGCGGCCAGCACAACTTCGTCCGCCGCGTTCTTTGCGTAAAGGTGGCGCTTGTGGTCGATGGTGCAGGCGAGAAAGCCGCCGGTACCGCAGGCGGGGTCGAGCACGCTCTCGGCGAGCTTGGGGTCGACCCGGTCGACAATGAACTTGGTGACGGCGCGGGGGGTGTAGAACTCGCCCGCGTTGCCGGCGCTTTGCAGGTCTTTCAGGATCTGCTCGTAAATGCTGCCGAAGGTGTGGCGGTCTTGCGTGTTGTTGAAATCGATCTCGCAGATTTTGTTGATGACCTGCCGCATGAGGGTGCCGGATTTCATGTAGTTGTAGGCATCCTCGAAGACGTTGCGGATGACCTTGCCACGCTCGCCGGTGGGGCCGCTGACGGCGAGCCTGTTCTTCAGCGTGGGAAAGAGCTGGAGGTTCACGAAGTTGCCGAGTTCCTCACCGGTCATGCCTTCGGGATCGGCCGCCCAGTTGCGCCAGCGCAGGTGCTCGGGCAGGGGCGACTTGTAGTGGTCTTCCAGCACTTCGATTTCGGCTTCGCGATCATCGTAGATCTTGAGGAAAAACATCCAGACGAGCTGGCTGATACGCTGGGCGTCGCCGTCGACGCCGACATCCTTGCGCATGATGTCCTGGATGGATTTGATGATGCCGCTGACGTTGCTCATGGTGCCTTCTGATCAACTTAACTTGCTTGTTTGAAGAGTTCGGTTTCAAGGGCCTGCAAGGCAGCTTCGTATTGAGCCTTGCCGCCAAAGACGCCGTTGATGATTTCCACCGGTGTGCCCAGCTGCTTGAAGGGATCAAGCTTGAGAACGTTGTTGTTCTCGATGCTGGCGATGCCTTCATCGGCGTATTTGTCGAGCAGGGCTTCCAGAACGGCGCGCGCCTTGTCGCCGTATCGGGTGAAGTAGTTGCGCTTCTTGACGTTGTTGGCGCGCTCGCTGCGGGTGAGGGGCGGCTGGTCAAAGGCGATGTGGCAGATGAGGTCGAAATCGCCATAGTCCTTGCCGACTTCCTTGGCGAGCTTGGGCAGCTCGATGCCGTATTCGGCGAGGGCTTCGATGATGGCGGCCTTCTTCTTGCTGCCGTTCCACTTCTGCAGGAAGTCGTCCAGCGAGGCGAATTCCTGGCGGATATTCTTGCGACTGTAGTCGCGGTAGCTTTCGGTGACCATCTTGCCGTCTTCGCCGTACACCTCGACGCGCTCTGCGACGATGTGAACCGTGACGCCGCCGACGTGGTACTTCTTGATGCCCGCGCCTTCTTCGCCATCGTCTTCGTCGTCTTCACCTTCCCCTTCGGGATCAGGAGGAACGGGGTCGTCGTCATCTTCAGGCTCGTAGATGACCACCGGCTCGCCATCGAAATCCGGGTCCTTGAAAAGCTCGGTGGCCTTCTTGAAATCCATGATGGTGAAGAAGAATTTGTTCTGCGACTCTTCGATGCGCGTGCCACGGCCGACGATCTGCTTGAAGGTGGTCATCGAGTTGATGGTCTTGTCGAGTACGATGAGCTTGCAGGTCTTGGCATCCACGCCGGTAGTCAGCAGTTCCGAGGTGGTGGCGATGACCGGGTATCTGCTCTCCGGATCGATGAAGTTGTCCAGCTCGGCCTTGCCCTCGATGCTGTCGCCGGTGATGCGCATCACGTACTTGCTATTGGACTTCGCCAGCTGACCGGAAGCATTGACGATGGCCTTGCGCATGCGCTCGGCGTGGTCGATGTCTTCGCAGAAGATGATGGTCTTCTGGAACGGGTCGGTCGCGTTGAGCAGCTTCATGACGCGCTCGGCGACGAGCCTGGTGCGCTGATTGAGCACCAGGATGCGGTCCATGTCGATCTGGTTGTATTCGCGCTGCTCGATCGCGTTGCCGAGGTCGTCTTTCATTCCGGGCGGCGGTGTCCAGCCGTGGATGTCCTTGTCGATATCGATCCGCACCACCTTGTAGGGCGCGAGAAATCCGTCCTGAATGCCCTGTTTCAGCGAGTAGGTGTAGATCGGTTCGCCAAAATAGGTGATGTTGGAGGCGTACCGGGTTTCCTTCGGCGTGGCGGTCATGCCCAGCTGGATGGCGCCGTCAAAATATTCGAGGATTTCTTTCCAGGCGGAGTCGTCGTTGGCGCTGCCGCGATGACACTCGTCGATCACGATCAGATCAAAGAAATCGTGCTTGACTGACTTAAATATCTTGTCTTCGTCATCGGGGCCAGTGAGTGCCTGGTACAGGCCAAGATAGACCTCGTAAGCAGGGTCGATCTTGCGATTGCGGATCTTGGTCATGACCGAGCCGAAGGGCTTGAAGTCGTTGACCAGTGTCTGGTCTGCCAGGACGTTGCGGTCCACCAGGAAAAGGATGCGCTTGGCCTTCTTGGCCTTCCATAGACGGTAGATGATCTGGAAGGTGGTGTAGGTCTTGCCGGTGCCGGTGGCCATGACCAGCAGCAGGCGCTTCTCGCCTTGGGCCACTTTTTCGATCACGCGGTTGACTGCTTCTGCCTGGTAATAGCGGGGCTCCTTGCCGCCACCGTCATCGTGATAGGGTTCGGTGACGAGTGTTTCCTGATCTTCTGTAATGCCTCTGAAACGCTTGTAGCGCTCCCAGAGTTCCGTGGGCGAGGGAAAGACTTCCAGCCCGAATTCGGTTTCGGTGTCTTCGCCTTCGGCAGCAGCCTTGTTATGGCTGGCAAAGCCGTCGCCGTTGGAACTGAAGGCGCAGGGCACCTCCAGGATTTCGGCATAGCCCAAGGCCTGCTGCAACCCATGGCTGATGGTGTAGTTGTTTTCCTTGGCTTCGACCACCGCCACCGGCACCCCTTTTTCCTTCTGGAGCACGTAGTCGGCGAACTTCTTTTTCTTTTTGTTGCGGGAAGACAGGTTGCCCCGCACGATGACCGGCCCCGGCGTCAACGTGACTTCCCGGCGAATTTGCGTCATCTCGTCCCAACCTGCCTGGACGATGGCAGGCGTGATGAACTTGGCCTTGATGTCAGACTCGCTGAGTTCCTTCTTCTCGTTGTTATCCATCAAGTGAATCCAAAGTTGAATGGGGCTTGGCTTGTTTGCCCCACCGGTGGGCTGATTGGCTTTGAAGCCTAACCGATTTTTGCAACGTCAGCATACCGGCATACTTCGCCCATTCGGCAAAGTAGTTCTGTAGTTCAGCTTCGGCCGATCACTTGCCAGTGAGCACTCGCCTGGAACGGCAGCTGTACTTTGTTACTCGCCATTCAGCAGGCGGCTGGATGAAGGTCCGCTCAGGGTCGATTGCGGCCATAGCGCGGGGATGGCTTCTGCACCGAAAACACGCACGCATGGGGTCAGCTTCTTCTTGCCGTCGTGATAAAGACTGATGGTATGTATCCGGGAAAAAGTAAAGACCTGACCTCGCTTGTGTGACTCCGCTTGTGCCTGAATTGGGCAGTGATATTTCTCGTTTGCCCACCCGGGCGAAGTCGCTGCTTCCGCTGCTCGCTGGTTGACAAACGGTACGTCCAGACGTAGGTTTCTTACTCTTCTGGTCTAGTGTTTCACGCAATATGGAACCTATACATCCGAGCCACCGCAGGGGTTGCGCGCGGCTGTCGGGCTTGCTGAAAGCCTCGTCGGGAAGGCGGCAACACGCCAGCCCGCTCGTCATTGCGAGGAGGCGCGGCCGACGCGGCAATCCAGCTCCCTCGTCTTACTATGTTCCGCCGCATCGACGACGCGAAGCGCAAGACCTCTGGATTGCCGCGTCGGCTTCGCCTCCTCGCAATGACGGTGTGTGGGGCATGTGCGCCGGGGGTGGCGACGAGGGCCGCCCCGGCATGGACGATGCGAATTTCAGCCACCACCGGGCTTTCGCCCTGCTTTCAGCAGTCGCCAAAAGTCTCATCAAGAATGCAGCACTACAGTGGGGAATCACGATGACCACCCTCACGGCAAGCGAAGCGCGCGCCAACCTGTATCGCCTGATCGATCAGACTGCAGAGTCGCATCAGCCCATTCATATCGCCGGCAAGAGGACAAGTGCGGTCCTGCTCCCTTCCGAGGACTGGAAAGCAATTCAAGAGACTTTGCACCTCTTGTCTGTGCCCGGCATGCGCGAGTCGATCAAGCAAAGCATGGCGGAGCCGTTGAGCGAGAGCGCCAAGAAGGTGACCTGGGAGGTCGTCTTCTCTCGCCACGCGCTCCAAGACGCCAAGAAACTCACGTCGGCCGGCCTAAGGGCGAAGGCAGAAGATCTTCTGGCGGTTATCGCCGCCGACCCTTTCCAGAATCCACGGCCTTACGAGAAGCTAGTAGGCAACCTATCTGGCGCCTTTTCCCGTCGAATCAACATTCAGCACAGGCTGGTTCTACGAGGTCTTCGCCAAGGAAGAAACGGTACGCGTGCTGCGCATGTGGACCCACTACGAGTGAGCGCACGGGCTAACCGCAACGCTGGACCTCTGCTCCCACAACGAAGAGCTGTGCGTTGCCGGGCTACCACGTCAGAGCAAACTCGAGGTCGGTATGCGATGCTGGTCGGCAGGTACTGCTGCGTTCTCATGCTGCCACATGACGCCCCTCTTGTTCTGCGGTAACGCACACCGCCGCAGGTTGTTTTCTGCGTCCGTGATAAGAAGCCGATGGTGTGTATGCGGGCAGAAGTAAAGACCCGGCCCCGCTCGTGAACTCGGATAGTCAGATCGACCCAAGAGCTGCGGCGCGGGCAGGCATGGCAGACACGACGCGCAAGCTCATTGCAGCGATTTACACAGCTTTACAGTAACGCCAGCCATTCTGGACCCCAAACCCCGATCTATCGCCTAGACTACACATCCTCGACCTGCACTGCTGCTGACTCGCTTAGGGGCGAATGGCCCGCGACTTTTCCAGCAGCAAGGAACGAGCGACCTCCACGAGAGGGCGGAGAGCACGCAGAGGGCTGACGAAGACGTGGCAAGAATCTCAGGCACGACTCTCCCTGCCGGCGCCGTCTGGTGACTTCATGGAAAGAAAGGAACACCTCATGAGCAGTAGCATTGGCGGAATCGGCGGCAGCAGCGCGATACACCTGCGCGAGATGCGAGCCATGAAACGCCCGGACCCGGCACAAATGGCCGACGCCTTGTTCTCCAAGCTGGACTCGGCAAAGCAGGGTTACATCGAGAAGTCAGACCTGCAGGGGGCTATCGCAAAAGTCGTTTCGTCGTCCTCCGCACGCTCATCGGCGGCCGCCGCAACGTCGGACAGCGCGTCGCTGGCCAACGAGTTGTTTTCCAAACTGGACTCGAACAGCGACGGCAAGGTCACGAAGCAGGAATTTTCCGACACCCTGAAGAAAATCGGCGAGCAGCTCGACAGCCAGCTGATGCACGCGCGCACGACGGGAGCGATGGCGCAGGGTGGGGCCAACGGGACCCAAGCCATGAACGGCCCCCCTCCTCCCCGCCCACCCGAAGGGGCCGGCTTGACCAAGGAACAACTGAGCAGCGTGGCAAGCAAAATGGAGACCTCGAATAGCGACCTCTCCAGCAAGCTGACGGCACTGGTCACGAATTTTGATCAGGCCGACACCAATGGCGACGGCAAGATCAGCTTCCAGGAGGCACAGGCCTACCAGGAAGCAAACGCTGCCGTCAGGTCTTCCGCGTCGGCATCGTCGGCGGCGAGCAGCGCCGGGAACAACGCCGACACCCGCTCCGACGCCCTTCTGGCGTCACAAATCGCGCGCCTGATGGATGCCTACGGCAGCGGCAATGGCGGCCGCGGCGGTGCATCTGCCGAGTTGGCCAGCGTCTGAGCCTTGTTCGCCCGGCGTGACGGGGCAAGGCCATCCGCCGCCAGGTGCTCGGGTCACGCGGATCACGGGTAGAGCCGAGAGCAGGCTTTTTCACCTGCCCGCCCTCATAAAAGCGAGCATGTGCGAACGGTCAGGTTTTTCTTCTTGCCTTCGTGAGAAAGACCTATGGTATGGACGCGGGAAAAAGTAAAGACCTGAACCCGCGCGCCGGCCCCGCTCGCGCCGTATGTTCCATACGGCGTGCAACACTACACGAACGGCATTCGTCCACGGCCCGCTCGAATGACAACACGCAGCGTCTTCAGAATCTCGCCAGCCTCTCGAAGAACCAGAAGGATGCCATGATCCCGATAGCATAGGGCGTGGCCGGGCGGGCGTAGCGCTCCAGTGCGGCGGCGAGCTTGATTCGCCTGGCCAGGGCGAGACACCCCAGCACGACGACAATGAAGGCCAGCTGTCCGAGTTCTACGCCGATGTTGAAAGCGACCAGTGCGAGCGGAATGTCGCCGCGCGGCAGGCCGATGCTGGCCAGCGCGCTGGCGAATCCGAGTCCGTGCAGGAGTCCGAAACAGAAGGCGACCAGCCATGGCCGCCGCGACGTCAGGCTCGCTTCACCGCGCTGGAATCGAACGGCCTCGCTGGCGAGCAGCAGTATCGACAAGGCGATGGTGGCTTCAACCGGCGGACCCGCCAGGTGCACCAGTCCAAGCGTGGCGAGGGCCAGGGTGATCGAGTGCGCGACGGTGAACGCGGTGATCGTCCACAGCAACATCCGTGTCTGACGCACGATAAGGATCAGCGCCAGAACGAAGAGCAGATGGTCGTAGCCGAACAGAATATGGTCGATGCCATGCTGCAGGTAAGCGCCGCTGACCGACAGCCAGCCGGGCTGCGCAGCGATTTCCAGCCACGGCTGCGATGGATGAACGAGCGTGGTCGAATGCGCGCCGTCGCGCATCTGCACACGCACCAGGACGTCGGTGATCGTCGCTTGCAGGCCGACGATATCGATCCGCGTGCCGGCAAGACCGCCGGGCGCGTCGATCACGCGGCGCTCGAGCAGCGAATCGGAAAGTTCGCGCCGGGCGGGTTCGGTGACATTGTGCGTACCCTCGGCGAACTTCAGGACAATCGGCAGCGGCCTTCCCGACAGCACCGGCGTTCGCCACAGCACGTCGTAGCGGCCCGGCGCGGTCTCGTTGATTTCAAGGTACGCGGGGCGCGTCTCGTGCGCCCGGGCACCCGGTGGTACGAGACAAAGCGCTGCAATGGCGATCAGCCATAGCCGGTGCAACAGCGTCAACACCCGCTTGCCGCCATTCATCGGGCCGCGTTCATCGGCTTTTCAGCGTCGATGCCGCTCCGCTGAGCGGAGCGTCCTGGTCATCCGGCGGCGGCAGAACGACCTCGTAGCGCGCCCGCATCGCGGCAAATACATTGCGCTTTGCCTCGGCACGTTGCGCGTTGAACCATTCGGCTTTCACCTCCGGCTCGATCTCGTCAAACAGCGGCACCCGCCCCGGGGTGATCGAATCGACGAACACCAGATGCCAGCCCAACCCCGATTCGACGGGCCCCAGCCAGCCCCCCGGCGCGAGCCCGGACAGCGACTGCGCGAATGCCGCTCCGAAGACACTGGCCACCTGCTCCGGCACGCGGTCAGCATAGTAATCCTGGAACATGAAACGATCGCCAATGCCGGCGACCACGGGTGAATCGGCGGGCTTGCCGGCGAGCTTTCGCAGTGCCTCGACGGCAGCATCCCTGGCGCCCGGGCCGCGCTGGTCGGGTGAAAAGTAAACATGGCGGAACGACATGCGGCCCGGCAAGGCAAAGCGCGCACGGTTCTCTTCGAACCACGCCTTCAGTTCCTCGGCAGCCGGGTCGCGAATCGCGGACGTGTCCTCGGCCAGGAATTCCATCTTCTGCGCCAGGCGGCGCCGGACGATGGTGTCGTTCTGGTCGAGGCCGAGGGCGAGCGACTCGCGGTAAAGGATTTCGTCGCGAACCTTGTTTTCGATCAGGCTGTGCATCTCCTCCGGCGTCGGCGGGCGCTGCCAGCTCGCCGCCCACACCATGGCCATCTGGCGCAGATCGTCGCGCGTCAGGCGGATCTGATTGGCCTGGGATGAAACGGCCGGCGTCGGGTTGAGAGCGCCATAAACGGCGAACAGCGCACCACCGATGACCAGGAAATGCAGCAGCGGCTCACTCAGCCAGCGCCGCACGCGTGATGGTTGCGCTGCGCCGGGTGATGCAGGACTCATGCTCATTCCTTCAGGGGCTCGACCTCGTAATTCGCGTAACCGAACTCGTTGCTGCGCGCCGCCAGATACCTGTCACCGAGCTTGTAGACGGCGACGTCGAATTCGCTGCCGTTGAGGTCCGTGCGCAGACGCCCGTCGCGAATCTCGTAGTCAAGGTCGCCGCCGTGCATCATCTCGCCGGCCGCACGCAAATCCGTGGCCTTGCCGTCGATTGCCGTAATCAGGCGCCGGCCGGTGGTTCCGTGAAGAATCTCGAAGTGCTGCCCGGTGACCGTGTTGCGCACCTTGACCGTCTTGCCCACGAGCAAGTCCTTGAGCTGTTGATCGCTGAGCAGCGCTGCTCCCTGCCTGCCCAGATCGGCGATGGTCACGCCAGCTTTGACGGCCTTGCGCGCCTGCGCGCCGGGCGTGTACCAGATCGGCGAACTCCACGCACGCTCCTGGATAATCGCGGAGAATCCGCTGCCGCTCGGAGGAACCCTGCCCAGCTTCACGGCCTGCATGGTGCTCCAGCGTGGCGTCGGGATCTCCAGCGCGCGGACGTAATAGAAAGCGTCAAGTCCGGGGTCGAAGTCGGGGTCCGTCCACACCGTTTTCAACTCGACCGCGCCGATGCTGTTGCTGTAAGTGCCTTTGCCGATGTCAACCGTCGAGCCGATCGCCGGCACCTTGCCGGTCACCCGATCGGGCTTGCGCGCGCCCGCCCAGGCAACGTCGTAAACCTTCTCGAACGATTGGCCGCTAACGCTCCAGCCCTTGACGATCTGGAGACGGTCGAGATTGGCGCTGTCGGGGTCCTTCGTCGCCCAGACGACGAACGAAGGCGCCTTGCTTGCCGGTTTCGGCAGATCGGCTCCCATCGGAACGCCCGTGGCGTAGGCTGCCTTCACCCACTCCTTCTGCTTGAGCATTCCGGCATCCATCCCCCAGCCGCCGAAGAAACGCAGGGCAATGCGCACACCGCTGGTCGAGTACGTCTCCTTGCGCTTCATCGCGTCGAAGAGCGCGTCGCGCGTGTTCTCCTCGGCCCACACCGCGCTCAGCCCGGCAGGCGTGACCCAGAGGCTGTTCAGTCCCAGCACCGTGGCCCCGTCGATGCGCTTCTCGATCGTATCGTCAACGGTTCCGTGCACGCCAAAGAAGTTCTTCTGGCGGTAGGGCACGACGCTGACGTGCGAGTCGGAGCCGCCGACCACGCCGAATTTGTACGGATTGAAGCCGCGTGCCTGCTCCATCGTGATGCCGTCCTTGTAAGCCTGCCGCACGTAGCTCCCGTACTCGCTTGGCGGCGGGCCCTTCTTGCCGAGAAGATGCCAGACGAAGACCTCGTAGTTGGCGAACTCGTCATTCGGCGAAAGTCCCGGCGTCGTCTCCGACTGCCCCTTGACCTGTTTCATCTCGGTCAGCGGCTCGTTGCGCAGCCGCGCTTCCGCCCACGCGCGGTCGATCGGGCGGCCGGTGTGATCGACTTCGGTCGGGAACATCATCCCGTTACTGAGATTTGCGTTGTGCGAGATGGCCAGCAATTCGTTGCCGGCCGCGCGCTGCTTGTCCATCCAGCTCCAGAGGTCACGTGGATCGGGCGAGTCGAGGGGCGTAAACGGCACTTGCGGCACCTTCTTCGAATCGCGGAAGAAGATGTTGCGATGCAGGTTCTTGGAATCCGGGGTGGACGTCCACTCGTAGGCGGCGAAGGTCGTAAACTTGCCGGGCTTGTTGTACCTGTCGGCGATATCGACGATTCGCTTCCACACCGGCGCGACGACGGCAGGATCGCTGAATTCCTTGATTGGCAGTCCCTTGGCAATGGCCAGCGACAGCACCTTGAAGGCCAGCAGGCCGTCGGCCCTGACGCCTTCCTCATAGACCCGGGCCAGTAGCGGCGAACTCTTGCGCAGCGGCGATTCGGGATCCATGGCCTCCTGGACCATGCCCATGTACTCCGCATGCTCGGTGACCGCGCCCCAGTCGAGGGGTTTGGTGATCGTCACCTGGTAGCCCCCCGGGTGCAGGGTGGGCTTGCCCGTCGCGTACTGGTAGAACGACTCGGGCCCGGTCCGCGTGTCGCCAAATGCGTAGGCGTCGAACGACCAGCTGGTGTGCAAATGCGTTTCGCCGTAATAGACATTGCGTTCGGGATTCTTCTGCTGCGCAAATGCTGCCGCCGACGTCAGGCTCAGAAGCCCGACGCCAAGCACGGCAACGGCGATGGTTCTCGGTCTGCTGCGCATGGGTGTTTTTCTCCTGACCAGAAAGCGCTTCGAATTCAAGTGGCGCGAGCGCATTGAAGCTTGTCGCGCGATGAGCGGCGTTGCGCGCCTTCGCGCACGCCGACTCCGCCGACGAGTGCCTAGAACTTCCAGCTGCCGTAGACGCTCATCACCAGCGTTCCGGTGTTGTCGTACGAGCCGATGAGGTTCCCGCGACCGCCAACGGCGACCGGCGCCGTAGTCTGCAGATCGGTCTTCAGCGTCCCGCCGTAGATGTATTCGGCTGCCAGGCCCCATACGGAGGTCTTGCTCAGCTGTTGCTGGCCACCGACGCCGAAACGCCAGGCGGTGTTCAGCGGCATCAGCGGCGAGACCGTCGAACCGTTCGGCTGGAAGCCCGAGTCGTAGGCGACTCCGAAAATGAGCAGCCACGGTTCGCTGAGCCGGTACTGCGCGCCCGTGGCGACGTGCCAGGTGTCCTTGAACGGGATGTCGGTCGTCAGGCTGACCGGATGCGATGTGTCTTCGATACCGATGTTGATCGCTCCGAACTTTGACCATTGCTGCCAGCCGACGCTGCCGAGCAGCGCCCATTGCGGGTCAAGCTGCGTGAACACGCTGGCCATCACCTGTTGCGGAACCTTGACGCCGACCTTGATCGTCGAGTTCAGCAGGCCGGCGGTGTTCAACGCCGTGGCGACAGTCGGCGAGAGGTTCGAGAAATGCGCCGGCCCCTTGAAGTCGAGATTGACCTGCGAGTTCCAGGTCAGTCCGACTCGGGTCCCCTCGTCGACCTCGTAGAGAAGGCCAAGATTGACCCCCCAGCCCCATGTCCTGTCGTCCAGCTTCAGCCTGCCGTCGCCGAAGATCGGCGCCACGTTGTTGATGGCCACCTGGTTGGTATACATCCCGTACATGGCGTTCAGGCCGGCGCCGAGCGAAAGCCTGTCGTTGACCTTGAAGGCGATGCTGGGGAGCAGGGAGACGCCAAGCATGGTCGTGCTCTGAACGTAGTAGCGGCCGGCCCAGTTGTTGTCGTACGTCAAGGGCGCACCAAAATTGCCGGCCAGCGCGAAGCCGAGCTTCAGGTCAGGCGACACGCTGTAGCTGAAGAAAGCACCGCCGCCGGGGAACCAGCCGCCCGATCCGACCGCATAACCGCCGTCGTCGTTGCCGAGCAGGGGCGACGTTCCCGAACCGATCGAGTATTTGGTGTTGGCCCAAAGCAACTGCCCCGAGGCCAGGGCCTGGGTGCCGTCCAGCCGTGTCATGCCGGCGGGATTGGTAAATACGGTCGAGGCGTCCTGGGCGCGAGCGCTGTAGCCAGCGGAGGCGAGACCGACGTCGGCGGTGCCGATTTCGTAGGCCAGCATGCCGCCGGCGAACACCTGACCGCTGGCCAGTGTGGCCGCAGCGAGTGCCACGAGTGACCAGCCGCGCGCAGATACCTCGAAGCGTCGAGCAGCCTGCGCAGATGTGCATCGATGTTGAACTAACATGGTGACCCCCCAGGGAAGTGACGGAGATTTCCTTGTGCGGCTCGCCCCAGGCTCGCCGCGTACGCAAGTGAAGAACAAAGAACAAGACTGGCCGGATCGACGTGCGTCGCGGCAACGTCTTCCACCCACCCCCTCGACCGGCCGCCGCGGCCAGGTCAGCAGCTTAGCACCTGACGCTCAGCGGATGAATCGCGATGTTCGCATGGCTTGTCGACAATGGTCTGCACTGGATGATGGACGGTGGCCATTGGCGACAATCCGATGCGGACGGGCCCCAATTTATGCCGCACACAGGCGCGCCGTCTTGCGCCATTGGCGATTCCTTCCGCGCTCGATGGGCGGGGTCTTCTATAAGATGCACGCGCTTGCCGTGGCCAGTCCAGCACACCCTCGCATCCCTCGCCCCCCCACGCGGCATGGCCAATGGCCTGCACGACATCCCCCTGATCACGGCAAGGATCGTCGAGCGGAATTCCATCGACGCCCTACCCGGCGCCAGCGAACGACGCTCGCGCCGACGGGTAGATCTTGACTCTTGCCCAAGGCGTGACGAGCGGAGCACGGCGGGCGCGCTTGAGCGGCGGCTTCGGCCCGATCAGCTTGCCTTTGTTCCAGGGTTCCCGGGGGTGGTTAGATTCCCTTTCAGACTCCTTCGTGATTGATCGAAGTCTGATCGTTCTCCGCCCGCCAACGGCTGCTTTCGGTACAGCTGCAGGATGCGTTCAGTCGGCCAGCACCGGTCATAGCGACAAAAAAATGCTCGTGCTTGAACGGCGGGTAACTCCTACCGCAGAAGACGTGCTGCTTCGGTGTGCGTCAAAGCCATACGGCAAGTCGCTGGCCAAAGCCGTTAACGGATGGCGTTCCCCAAGCTGAAGTGCGACGGGGCAAAAAGGTGAGACTTGATGCCACTGGCAAACCGGGTATCATGAGACGATGCCCGATTGCGCAAATGGACGTTGCGGCGTTACGCTCAATGGGCCCTGAATTTCGGACAAGGCGGATAGGTCAAGGATGCGGCGCGCGCGGCTGACACACGATCTAATTTTCATCAGCTATCGGCACAGCGACTCAGGCTGGGCGTCGGCCTTCCTTGCAGATCGCCTTAAGGCCGCCTTTGGCGCTGACAAGGTTATCCTCGACCAGAGCGACCTCAGGGCGGGCGACAAGTGGGCGTCGAAGCTGGAGGAATTCGTTCGACGGGCGGCGACACTCATAGTGGTGATTGGGCAAGAATGGCTCGAAGCAAAAGATGCCAAGGGCCGACAGAGAATCCGTCTTTTGGACGACTGGCCTCACAAAGAGATTCACGCCGGACTGAGCGATCCGGCCTGCCTGGTCATCCCGGTCTACGTAGATGGGGCGCAGCGCCCTTCAAAGGACGAGTTGCCACCAGACATCAGCGCGCTCCTGGATCGGCAGGATGTCACGATTCACTCAGACAGCCGACAGCAAGGCATCGAGAAACTCGTTGGAGCACTAGAAGCGGCGGGATTTGTGCGCGTCGATCAGCAGGGGCCTGGCACCGATTCGCAGCTTCGGCAAAAGGGATTGAATCTCATCCAGTTGACTCTGCCACTGGAGGAACTCGAAGCCGCGCTAGATGGCCTTATCGCCCGTCTCGAGATTCTGGAGAAGACAAGCGGCGCCTGCGGTAACGACGAGAAGAAGTTTTACGAATACGCCGGCTACTGGCACGATCTGAGAAAGCAGGCTGTCGTCTTGATCGACCATAGCTTTGCCCCATCAGAAGAACTGTTGGAGCGCCTCGGAAAACGCGTGGATTTTCTGAGTTCGGCCCCGCTGCCAGAGAGGAGCAAGTCACTTGTCGCCCAGATTCGAGAGAATCTCAACTCCCTGCGCTTTCTGCGCGCCTGTTTGCCGAACTACCAGTAACCGCCAGCCCATGCGTGCACCCCCCACACGGTTCGAAGAGGCGGTTGTCGTGGCTCAATGTGCCTCTCCTTGCTTCAGCGAACCAATACTTTTCCGAACTCGCACAAGCTGGCTTTTCCACGTTGCCTTATTTGGATCACCATTGACCAAGCTCTTTGGACTCGTTTGCGCATTCTCGAATGCTGTCACCCGCCCCCAATGTTCGACCACAAGTGACTTCTGGCGATGCGTGACATGCGCCACGGTACTCGACAAAGAAATCCTGGCCATGTTCAAGGGCTATCGGAAGTTCGTCAGTCAGGCCGGTTGACGCGTTCTGACTTCCACCGACCGACCTCCATCAAACCCGCGGTGATTCAGACGCTGGCCTGTGGAATCGGCGATTGTCGCAGGAGAATTTGATGTCCCGCGCGGCTCAGCCACACTCCCTACATATCTCCTATCCCGAGGATCTGCACGCCAGGACCGTGCAGCTTCTGGCTACGCTCGAGCATGCCGAAGACCCGACGGCGTACCGCTCTGAGCTAGGTGATCTGGTGGTAGAACTGACCAACAGCGGCATGGACTACTGCTTTCTCAAGCCACTCCTGCTGGCCAAGGTCGGCTTCGTCGTACAGCAGTCGGCCAATCTCGGGGTCGCCGGCGCCACCCGGATCATGGCGCCGATGATCCGCAACATCATTGCGCGGCTGGACAGGCGCCAGTTATTGGTCGTTGCCGACTATATCCGGCGCCTGATGGGTACGCGATGTCCTCGCTAGCAACCGCACATCGAGTCAGCCCACGAAACGGAAAAAATCGCACGCTAAGGGCAGCGGCCTGTAGGCGTCGGATGGCCGCTTCGGCCATTGCGACGGCAACTACCCTGGGAAAACGGTGGTCTGCCCCCGGTTGGCCCTTTCAGAACCGAGGCACCACGGTGACTCGAGATCGTGAGTCAGCCGCACGATTGGTGATGAAAGCCGCGGATGCGCATACGCTTTGTTGGAATGTATGCACCAGCTGCGTTTTCATGAGGTGCCGCCATGGCAACGCTGGCAGTCCGCAATTTGCACATGTTGACCCAGCCCCTTGACGGTCTCATGGGACTGTTCAGGGATCGAGTTCTGCCCTACAACACCGACGCAGTCCGGCGCCATGCCGAGCTGGCTGTCACAGCCGGGACCAGCGGGCGAGGATTCCGTACAGCTGACGGCCGTATCGCCGCGGTCGCAGCCTCGCGGCGGTTCACCGTGGCCGCACGGGACACGGCTCCCGACGAGGCCGCCCGCGTCGCGGTCATCAATCCGTGGCAAGCGAAGAGGTGCCCGGAGGCAGGCTGACGGCCAGACCGAACTCGCACGTGGCAGCAAGACCAGGACGTTCTCTGCGAAAACGGTCAAGGATTTGGCCAGCAGCGGCGACGGCATCCCAGCCCGAGGGCTTTCGCTGCGAAAGTCAGATCGCCCCCGCGTCCCGCAGCCGATCGATCGCCGCCCGATCCCACCCGAGTTCGCTCAGGATGGCGTCGGTGTGCTCCCCGAGCGCCGGCACGGCGTCCATGCGCGGGGTAAAGGAATCGACCTGGCCGGGTGGCCGCAGGGCCGGAATCGGGCCGGACGGCGTATCGACCTCGGTCCACCGCCCGCGCGCCTTGAGCTGCGGGTGCTCCCAGACCTCGTGCATGTCGTTCATGCGCGCGTTGGCGATCTGCGCCGCGTCGAGCCTGGCGATCAGTTGCTCGGAGCTGAGCTGCGCGAAGCGCTCTTCGATCAGCGTGCGCAGTTCGTCGCGCGCCTGCGTGCGCCGCGAGTTGGAAGAGAAGCGCGCATCGCTGGCCAGATCCGGGCGTTCGAGCACCTGCGCGCAGAAGACCTGCCACTCGCGCTCGTTCTGCAGGCCGAGCATCACCGTCTTGCCGTCGCCGGCGGTAAACGGGCCGTAGGGAAAGATCGTCGCGTGCGCGGCGCCGGCACGCGGCGGCGGCGTGGCGCCAGCGAAGGCGTAGTACAGCGGGTAGCTCATCCACTCGACCATGCTTTCGAGCATCGACACCTCGACATGGCAGCCACGCCCGCTCTTGCCGCGCTGCAGCAGCGCGGCGAGGATGTTACTCTGCGCGTACATGCCGGCCGAGATGTCGGCGATCGAGCAGCCGGCCTTGGCCGGCGCGTCGGGCAGGCCGGTCACCGAGAGAAAGCCCGACTCGCTCTGAATCAGCAGGTCGTAGGCCTTCTTGTCGCGATACGGCCCGTCGCTGCCGTAGCCCGAGATGTCGCAGACGATCAGTCGCGGGTGCTTCTCGCGCAACGCCTCGTACGCCAGGCCCAGGCGCGCCGCAGCACCGGGCGCCAGATTCTGGACCAGCACGTCGGCGTGTTCGAGCAGTCGCGCCAGGATGACCTGCGCCTCGGCGTGCTTGACGTCGAGCGTCAGGCTCTCCTTCGAGCGGTTGGTCCACACGAAGTGCGACGCCAGTCCGCGCACGCGCTCGTCGTAGGCGCGTGCAAAGTCGCCGGTAAGCGGGCGTTCGACCTTGATCACGCGCGCACCGAGGTCGGCCAGCTGGCGGGTGCAGAAGGGTGCGGCGATGGCGTGTTCGAGGGTGACCACGGTAATGCCGTCGAGCGGGCGCATGGCAGCCTTCCTAGAAAGAGCGCGGCAGCCCGAGCAGGTGCTCGGCGACGTAGGAAAAGATCAGGTTGGTCGAGATCGGGGCGACCTGATAGAGGCGCGTCTCGCGGAACTTGCGCTCGACGTCATACTCGCTGGCGAAGCCGAAGCCGCCGTGCGTCTGCAGGCAGACGTTGGCTGACTCCCACGACGCCTTGGCCGCCAGGTACTTGGCCATGTTCGCCTCGGCGCCGCAGGGCAACTGCGCGTCGAACAGCGCGCAGGCCCTGAAGCGCATCAGGTTGGCCGCCTCGACCTCGATGAAGGCGTCGGCGATCGGAAACTGCACGCCCTGGTTCTGGCCGATCGGCCGGTCGAAGACGACGCGTTCCTTCGCGTAGCGGCTGGCGCGATCGACGAACCAGTAGCCGTCGCCGATGCACTCGGCGGCGATCAGCGCGCGCTCGGCGTTGAGCCCTTCGAGGATGTACTTGAAGCCCTTGCCCTCCTCGCCGATCAGGTTCTCTTCCGGAATCTCCAGATTGTCGAAGAAGAGTTCGTTGGTCTCGTGATTGACCATGTTGGCAATCGGCTGCACGCGGAGGCCCTTGCCTATCGCCTGCCGCAGATCGACGATGAAGATCGACATCCCTTCGGATTTCTTCTGCACCTCGGCGAGCGGCGTCGTGCGCGCGAGCAGGACCATCAGGTCCGAGTGCTGGACGCGCGAGATCCACACCTTCTGGCCGTTGACCACGTAGCGGCCGTCCTTCCTCACCGCGCTGGTCTTGATGCGCGTGGTGTCGGTGCCGGCGCCCGGCTCGGTGACCGCCATCGACTGGATGCGCAGCTTGCCGGCGGCGATGTCGGGCAGGTACTTCGCCTTCTGTGCCGGGCTGCCGCTGCGCAGCAGCGTTCCCATGTTGTACATCTGGCCATGCACGGCGGCAGCGTTGCCACCGCTGCGATTGATTTCCTCCATGATCACGCTCGCCGCGGTCAGCCCCAGCCCCGATCCGCCGTACTCCTCGGGAATCATCGCCGCCAGCCAGCCGGCGCCGATCAGCGCAGCGACGAAAGCCTCGGGATAGCCGCGCTGCTCGTCGATCTTGCGGAAATAGGCGTCCGGGAATTGCCGGCACAGGTCGCGCACGGCGTCGCGGATGTCCTGGTGTTCGTCGCGGGTGTCGGGCATGGCGACCTCGTGGTTGCTTGGGCTAATGGCCGCCTGCAAGCGGCGGCCAGATTGTGCTTCAGACGCTGCCGCGGGGCAAGGCCGCCACCAGGCGACCACCAGGCAGCGCGCGCGAAAGCCCTGGGCCACCTGCGGCCCGCCCTCCCCCGACCCCTCTCTTCACGCGGCCAGTTTCGTTTGCCGGAAGCGCATCAGCCAGCCGATTGCCGGCAGCTTGGCACAGAGCTGCCCGGATTCCGACCGATGGCCGACCTGCGCTGGCGTGCGGGCCAGCCGCCAACGAAAAACCCCGCCGAGGCGGGGTCTTGCGGGGGATTGGCTGACCAGCGCTAGCCTTGCTTGCGCTTGCCCGCGGCGATGACGCCCAGCAGGCCGAGGCCGAGAAGGGCCAGCGATCCGGGCTCGGGTACGCCGTTGGGAGGGAAAACCTCTGCGGCCGTGCCCTGTACGCCCACGGTAAAACCGTTCCAGTACTCGTCCGAACTGCTTCTCCAGCTTACCGTGTCGAATGCGCCAAGGAAGCGCAGTGTGCCGTGCGGCTCACTTCCCCCGACGTTGTTGCTGTTGAGCTGGTACTCGAAGTTTCCCCCGCCGAGGTCGACGACGACCTTGCTGGCACCACCGCAACCCCAGTAGCCGCAGGCGTTGCCACCAACGCCGCCAAGACTGAGAAGCTCGAAATCCTGGTCGAAGGCATAACCATTGCCATTCAGGCTGACGAAAGCGAAAACCGGGTTGGCGACGGTCTGCGAGAAGCTCAGGGTCTGCGTGCCTGCCCGACTCAACGCGATGAGGTCGGAACCGGTCGGACGATTATCGACCGCTGTGCTGGTGTACGGCGAGGGGCCTGCTCCGTTGAATTGGTTGATCCAATAATCGCCACCCCCTCCCGTCTCATAGAACCCGATTCCTTGCGGATTGGTATAGGTCACCCCAATCGTTGCCGTGCCGGTGGTGATCGTCCCGGTACCCTGGAATCCCGACGTCACGGGGTTGGAGCCGATCCAGTCGGTCCAGTAGATCTGAGCGGCGCTGGCGCCGGCGCTGGCCAGGCCGAGCGTGATGGCCGCGGCCGCCACGACGGCTTTATTGATTCGCTTACCCTTCATTTCACCCTCCATATACAGATTGTCCATTGTGTCGCAAAAGCGCGGCCATCCCGAAACTGCACTCACTCCAAGCACAAAACGTGCCTAACAATCTTATTCCTTTTTAAACATTGCCTTGACGGAAGATAGTCGATCCAAAAAGCCCGCTACTGTAAAAAGCTCCGACACTTCGCAATGTCTGCCGATCTCGTCAAGGGGGGTGGGGGGGGGAATCGACGAACCAGCAAGCGTCGCCGAAGCACTCGGCGACGATCCGCAAGCGAATGCCCTGGGCTCCTGCGGCCCGCCCCCCCCCGCTCCACCCCCTCAGGCGGCCAGTTTCCTTTGCAGGAAGCGCATCAGCCAGCCGATTGCCGGCAGCTTCGCGTAGAGCTCCTCGGCGGCGTCCCAGTAATCGCGATGCCAGACGACCTTGCCTTCGCCGTCAAACCTGAGGTGCGAGGCGCCATGGATCACCTGTGCCTGGCCCCGCGCTGGCATGCCGTTCAGCCGGAAGTGCATTTCCCAGACCAGCATCGCGCCGTTGTCGGCGACCACCCGCTCGCGCACGACGAAGCGCACTTCGCCGACCTGCCGGAACAGGTGCGCGAAGATGCGCTGGATCGCCGCCACGCCACGCACCTCGTTGAACGGATCCTTGAAGGCCGCGTCTTCGGCGTAGAACTCCGGAAAGCGTGCAACGCTCTCGGCACTCAGGCCTTCGTAGAACGCGCTCAGCGCGTCGACGGCCTCCGTAGGGCTCATGCTCGCCTCGTCATCGGTCAACGAAACGGCGGAGGAGCGGGAAATAGATCCGGTACGGCAGGTGGGCGAGCAACTTGACCACGCGCGTGAAGCGTTTCGGAAAGTGGATTTCGAACGCGCTGCCGGCGAAACCGTCGATCGTCTCCTGCGCTGCCTGCTCGGGGGTCAACAGCGCCGGCATCGCGAAATCGTTCTTCGCGGTGAGCGGGGTGGCGACGAAGCCCGGGTTGACCACCCGTACGCCGATCCCTTTCGCTTGCAGATCGAGGTAGAGCGCTTCGGCGAAATTGATCAGCGCCGCCTTGGTCGGGCCGTAGATCAGGGACTTCGGCAGTCCTCGATAACCGGCGACGCTGGCGACGAAGCCGATCTGGCCACCCCCCTGGCGCAGCAGTTGCGGCACCACGCAGGCAGCGAACGATACCGCCCCGGCGAAGTTGATGTCGATCATCTGCCGCGCCCGTTCCACATCGAGGTCCCAGGCGCGCATCGGCAGGTAATCGCCGGCGACGTAGAGCGCCACGTCGACGCCTCCCCACGCCAGCAGCAGCTTCTCCCAGGCGGCCTGCAGGCTGGCGTGGTCGGCGGCGTCGCAGGGCAGGACCAGCGCCCGCTCGCCATCGCCAGCCACTTCGGCGAGGCGGGCCGCATTGCGTGCCGAGAAGGCGACGCGGGCGCCACGCGCCAGCAACAGCCTGCCGAGCGCCGCGCCGATGCCGCTCGAGGCGCCGAGCAGCCAGACGCGCTTGCCGGACCAGTCTTCGATGGGTGGATTCATCGCTTCACCGCTTGCTGAAACCGAGCGTCACTTCGCCGAGCCGGAAGCCGAACTTGCGCATTTCTGAACGGTTGAGCATCACCTTGTCGTCGATCAGGAACATCCAGTCGTCGAAGTCCACGTTCCACACCCGGCCGTCGACCGGCAGCGCCAGCACGTAACGCCAGCGCAGCGCGTTGCCCGCGGCTTCGCCCTGCGCCTCGCCGACGACGTCGTCCGCGCGGCCAACGTAGTGCGACGCGTCGACCCGGGTGATGGTCCACACGCGACGGGAGGTCGTGCCGTCGGACCAGGAGAAGTGCTCATCGAGGGTACCGACGTCGACGCCGTCACGTTTTTCCCAACTGGCGTCGATGAGCACATGAAAACGCTTGATCACAGCGCCCGAACGATCCTGGAACATTCCCCAGCCGTCGATCGTTCCGTTGAAGTACCGGGCCAGATCGAGCACCGGCTGTTCGCCCCGGTAGCGCTCGACGGGAACGCCGGAGCAGCCGCCAAGACCAAGAACGCCGCAGGCAAGACACGCCAGCCACAGGGTTTTCATCAGCAGACCTCCAAAGTGTTTCGCCAGCGCCACGCCAGCAGTGCTGCGACCGTCTTGAAGAGCAAGGGAAGCAGGCAATAGACGGCGGCGAGACCGGTCGCCGTCGCGGCGACTCCCGGCCGGTAGCCGACCGACTCGAGCAGCGGCAAGGCCAGGCCGGCGGCGAGCGCCAGGTTGAGCTTGGCGACCAGATTCCACCAGCCGAAGTAGGCGCCGGCCTGCGCTGGCCTGGCGTCGGTGACCGCAACGACCTCCCCACCTCCCGCCCTGTCTTTCGCATCGCCAGCCCGCGCACGGTACTCCGCGATGTCGGCGAGCAAGGCAGCCGGCAGGGTCAGGTCGGCGCCAAGCGCCGCACCCGAAAGCAGGCAGACGACGGCGAAAGGCCCGACGTCACCAACGCCCAGACCCCAGGCCCAGGCGAAGGAGCCAATCGCCACCAGCATCGACGCGATCCAGCTGCGCACGCGGCCGTAGCGCCGGGCGAGCGTCACCCACAGGGGCAGGAACGCGACTCCGCTGACGAAGTACAGGGCCAGGAAAGCGCCACTCCAGGCTTCCGCCTGCAGCACATCGGCGACATAGAACAGGACCAGGGTCGCCGGCAAGGCGGCAGCGATGCCGTTGACCACGAATACCGCCAGCAGGCGGCGAAAGCGCTGCTCTGCCAGGACGCCGCGCAGGTCGCCGAGCAGACTGCCGCTGGCCGGCGTTCGGGCCAGCGCCTGCGGTGAACCCGACAACGTCCACACCGCCAGCACCAGGAGCAGCAGCGGGAAAATCTGCGCCAGGCCGGACAGGCCCTGCGCCAGGTCATTGGAGAGAAGACCGGGGAGTGCAGCGGCGAGGACGACGCCGAGCAGGCCGAAACCTTCACGACTGGCGGTCAGTCGCGTGCGCTCGCCGGCGTCGCGGCCGAGTTCCGCTCCCCACGCCTGATAGGCGACGCTGGCCAGCGAAAACCCGAAATAGGTGACCAGCATCGAGCCGAACAGCCACAGTGGAGCGGCGCTGGCGGGCGGGTGGAGCAAGGCCAGCATACCCAGTGCGAGACACGGCAGGGCGAGCAGGATCAGCCGCTGACGATTGGCCGTCCGGTCGCTCCAGCCGCCGAGCAGCGGATCGATGACCGCATCGACCAGCCGCGCCGCCAGCAGCAGCCCGCCGAGCAGGCCCAGACTCATGCCGGCGGCGTCGGCGTAGAGGCGGGGCACATGCACATAGACCGGCAGTGCAGCCATCGCCAGGGGCAGACCCAGCGCGCCGTAGGCGAGGAGCTGCCGGCGCGGCAAGGACAGCGCTTGCGCTGCGTTCATGCCCAGGCTCACAGTGCGGGACGCTCGAGGAGCGCAGCGCGCAACCCCGGCTGGCTGCTGCGCGGGTCGAGCCAGATGGCGAAGAACAGGCGCGCGAAATCGGCGTCGGCTATTTCGCCGTTCGGGCGACCACGGTGAAAGAAAGACGCTCCCCGCCCGGGGTAATGAACGCCGACGATGCTCTCGCCGTCCTTGACGTCGGGAAAGACGCGCCGCAAGTCGCCCTCCCAGCGCTGCAACTGCGTGTCGCTGGCGCCAAGCCGACGCATCTCGTCGAGGCTGGCCTGCACCAGGCGGTCACGCGCGATGTCGCGTCGGTAGTCGAGCTGCAGGGCCGTCGGCACGTTCGCCGGAAGATCGACGCCCGGCCGTGCCGCCGCGACCCACAGGGTGGCACGGTAGAGGGTGAAGCCGAACCAGCTCATCTCGCCGCTGCCCCAGCGCGTCCACTCGGCCCCGCTCTGGCGCAGGACGTCGGGAACGGCGTGGGCGAAAGCGCTGGCGGCGAAGAGAACGGCTGCCATCAGCAGTCGCTTCATCGCGCGTGTGCCAGCTCGAACTGCATGACGTCGGTCGCGCCGCTGTTGAAACCGGCCTGGCAGTAGGCCAGATAAAAACGCCACAGGCGGCGGAAGCGTTCGTCGAAACCCTGCGCCTCGATCGCCGGCCAGTTCTGCTCGAAGTTCGCCGACCATTCGGCGAGCGTGCGCGAATAATCGCGCCCGAAAGCGAAAGCGTCGGCAACTGCCAGGCCGGCACGCGCTGCCCGCTGGCCGAACACCGAAGGGCTGGGGAGCATGCCGCCGGGAAACACGTGCTGCTGAATGAAATCGGTGCCGCGACGATAACGCGCGAACAACTCGTCGGCGATGGTGATGCTCTGCACCACCGCCCGCCCGCCCGGCGCCAGCAGCTGCTGCAGGGCCTTGAAGTAGGTCGGCCACCAGCGTTCGCCGACCGCTTCGAACATCTCGATCGAGACGATATGGTCGAACGGCCGGTCGCACTGCCCGCCAAGCAGATCGCGATAGTCGCGCAACTCGATCTGCACCTGCTGCCCGACGCCGGCGAGCAGCATCCGCCGGCGAGCGAACTCGCACTGGGCCGGCGACAGCGTCAGTCCGACGACCTGCAGACCCGCCTCGCGTGCCGCGGTTTCTGCGAAAGCGCCCCAGCCACAACCGATCTCCAGCACCCGCTGCCCGGGGCGGGCGTCGAGCCGATGCAGGATTCGCCGGTACTTGGCGCGCTGCGCAGCGGCCATCGACCGCGGTGCGTCGGTCGAGTAGAGCGCGCTCGAGTAGCTCATCGTCGGGTCCAGCCACTGGCCATAGAAATCATTGCCCAGGTCGTAGTGCGCCATGATGTTGCGGCGCGCGCCGCTGCGCGTGTTGGCGTTCAGCAGGTGGCGCAGGCGAGCGCTGAGCAAGCCCCACCAATGGCCATAGACGGCGCGCGAAAGCGCCTGGCGATTTTCCGCCAGCAGGGTCAGCAGCGCGGTGAGATCGGGGCTTTGCCAGTCACCGTCGATCCACGCCTCGGCGAAGCCGACGTCGCCGCGTTCGAGCACCTGGTCGAAGACCGACCACTCGGCGACCTCGAGAACGGCGGCGCGCTGGCCGGCGGCGGCCTGACCAAAACACGGACTGCTGCCGTCGGGCAGGCGAACTTCCAGGCGCCCGTGCTCTATCCCTTCGAGCAGGGCCAGCACAGCCCTGGCGCTGCGCGGCAGTGTCTTGCGGCCAGACGCCGCGGGGAGGCTGAGGGTATTTTCCATCGTGTTCATCGGCTGGTCTCCTCGAGTGGAGGTTCGGGTTTGCTGAAAAAGGGAACGCGCTTGACCCACAGCTTCAGCGCCTGCCAGTGAATGCGCAGTACGACGGCAAGGGTCATCAGCGGAAAGCGGACAAAGGCTTTCAGCAGCGGGCCGCTGGCCAGTGCTTCGGCCTGGCCGGAAATCGACGTGTGCAGCAGATCACCGGCTGCGTCACCATGATCGATGCGCGCCAGGCGCCACGCCGGGCGACCGTCTTGCCCGCCGCGCCAGTGAAAGCGGAAGCGGTAGTAGCCGGCGACGTCCATGAATGGCGAGACGTGGAACACCTTGCGTCGCTCGAGCGTCTCGCCGTCGCGGATCGGTCGACCGTCGGCGTGCGCGAGCAGGTAGTTGTGGCGCTCACCGAAGGTGTTATTGACTTCGGCAAGCACGGCCAGCAGATCGCCGGCACGGTCGTGACAGAACCACAGGCTGATCGGATTGAAAACGAAACCGAGGACACGCGGAAAACACTGCAGCCAGACCTCGCCGTCGGCCCCGATTCCTTCGCGCTGCAGCAGCTGGCGCACCCAGGGCAGCGGATGCGAGCCGTCGCGTGCACCGTGGTCGGCAAAATGGAAGCTGAAGAGGTTCCAGCGATTGACCGCGAACAGGGCGCTCGCCGATTGCTCGATGCGCGACAGCGGCAGCAGGCAGAAATAGACCGGATAGACGAAGCGGTTGGCCGCCGGCCGTACCCGGCGGTGCATCACCTGCCCGACGAAGAGGCGCGCCGGTGCCGCGTTCATGCCGCCAGTTCCTCGATCCGCGCGGCCGCCGGGCGACCCCGGAGAGCCGCGTCGACACCCTGCCACGGCGCGTGGCAGCCGAGGGCGTTGGCCACCTGCAACGCCGACTTGAGGCCGTCCTCGTGGAAGCCGTAGCCGTTCCAGGCGCCGCAGAACCACACCCCGTGCGCACCGGAAACCGCCGGCAACTCGCGCTGCGCGGCGATCGCCGCGCGGTCGAAAATCGGATGCTCGTAGTCGAACTCGGCGATCACGCGCTCGCGCGCCGGCTGGCGCTGCGGGTTCAGCGTAACAATGACTGGCGTGGCGAAGGGCAGTGGCTGCAGGCGATTGATCAGGTAGGAAACGCTGACCGGGTGCCGGTCGAGTTCCTGCCTGCCCGCGAGATAGTTCCACGCCGACCAGAGAGCCGGCGAGCGCGGCAGGAGCGCGGCGTCGGTGTGCAGCACGGCGCGATTCGGCGCATAGCGAACGGCACCCAGCAAGCGGCGCTCGGCCAGCGTCGCCGCCTTGCCCAGGACGGACAGCGCCTGATCGCTATGGCAGGCGAGAACCACCTGATCGTAGCGCTCGACAGCCGCGTCGGTGCGCACGATCAGACCCTGCGCAGGGCGACCCAGGGTTCGCTCTATGGCGCGCACCGGAGTCGCCAGGCGAACATCGTCGAGAGACGCGGCAAGCTTGTTCACGTATTGCCGCCCGCCGCCACGCACCGTTCGCCACAACGGCCGGTCGAAGACCTGCAGCAGACCGTGGTTGCGGCAGAAGCGCACGAAGCTGGCGAGCGGATAATCGAGCATCTGCCCGGCCGGACACGACCAGATCGCGGCGGCCATGGGCAGCAGGTACCACTCGGCGAAGGGACGCGAGTAGCCCCCCGCGGCGAGGAAGTCGCGCAGGCTCAGGCTGTCTTCGCCGTGTCGGTCGAGCCAGGCGACGCTCTCGCGGTTGAAGCGCACGATGTCGGAGAGCATCCGCCAGAAGTCGGGCCGCAGCAGATTTCGCTTCTGCCCGAAAACCGTCGCCAGGCTGCTTCCCGCCCACTCCAGACGGGGCTCGTCGAGGCTGACCGCAAACGACATTTCGCTTTCGACGCTGGCCACACCGAGATGGGCGAACATCGCGGTCAGGTTCGGATAGGTGCGCGTGTTGTAGACCAGGAAACCGGTATCGACCGGATGGCACACGCCGTCCACCGTCACATCGACGGTGTTGGTGTGCCCGCCGAGCGCGTCGCCCGCCTCGTAGAGCGTCACCTGATGCTTCTGCGCCAGCAGCCAGGCACTGGCCAGACCCGAAATACCCGAACCGACGACCGCGACACGCTGTGCACTACGCATATTGATCTCCTTGCCGTTCAGGCGCGTTGAGGATTTTCGCCACAGATCTCGGCATAGGCCGAGTGGTTGTGGATCGATTCGAAGTTCTCCGACTTCACCGTCCATTGCGCGATCCGTGGCTCTTTCATCAGACGCAGCGCGATGTCGCGGACCAGGTCCTCGACGAACTTCGGATTGTCGTAGGCGCGCTCGGTCACCCATTTCTCGTCCGCTCGCTTGAGCAGTCCGAACACTTCGCACGAGGCTTCCTCCTCGGCCAGCCGCACCAGTTCCTCGGGCGACATGCCCGAACGCAGGCGAGCGCTGATCGTGATGTGCGAGCGCTGGTTGTGCGCGCCGTAGGCACTGATCTCCCGGGAACACGGGCAGAGGCTGGTCACCGGCGCAACGATCGCCAGGGTCAGCTCGCTGCGCTGCCCTGCGCGTTTCTCGGCGATCATGCGCACGTCGTAGTCGAGCAGGCTCTTGGCGGCCGACACCGGCGCCGCCTTGCTGATGAAGTAGGGGAAGGCCAGTTCGATCTCGCCGCTCTGCGCATCCAGGCGGAGGAGCATTTCGTCGAGCATGCGCAGCAGGCGGTTCACGTTCAGCGGCGCGCGCTTCTCCTCGAGCAGCTCGACGAAGCGCGACATGTGCGTTCCCTTGACCTCGGGCGGCAGACCGACCGACATCGACAGCCGGGCGACGGTGTTCTGCACCCTGCCGGCCGCGTCGAGCAGCGCCAGCGGGTAACGCAGGCCCCTGACGCCGACCTTGTGAATCGCCAGTTGCCGCTGATCGGCACTGGCCTGGATGTCGGGGAGAAAGAAGTATTCAGGTGCGTTCATGGCGTACTCTCCAGTGGCGAAAAAGCGAGTGCTCGATGGTCGCCGGCCGCAAGACCGCGCATCGAAGCGATGAGCCTTCGTGTCCAGGACATGTAAACCAGGGCCCGGTATGGTCAGCAATCGCTCCCGGGCGCTGGCTTGTTCCCGTCGGGAGCAGCCCAGCAGCGGATCTCAGTCGCTCAGCGACGGCGTGCGCCGAATTTTCCGGTCGCGGTCGGCGCTTAAACGGACACCGCGAGAAGACTTTTTGTCCAGGACATAAATACATGTCTTGCACTATATTGGCGCATCGTCGCCGTGTCAAGGCCTTTTCGTCATTTTGTCCAGGACATACAGCGAACCGCCTCAGGAATGATGGTTCGCGAACCGACCTTGGCGCAGACCAGCCGAAGGTCCCCGACCAGGCTCGACCGGCCATGGACTTTGCCTGCGCCTTTACCACTCCGGGAACAGCAGAAGCCTCAGCACTGCGAACCGGAAAAATGTCCTGGACAATTTCAGACATCTAGGCTAACTTGCACGGCAGGCGGTTACGCCATGAGCGCCCTTCCTGCAACCACTTCCCGGCACGATATGAACAAGCTTCCAGTCATGAACATCGGCGCTGTCGAGCGCGACACCGGTCTCGGCAAGGACACCCTGCGCGTCTGGGAGCGCCGCTATGGCTTCCCGCAGCCGACGCGCGACGAGCACGGCGAACGCGCCTATCCTGCCGAGCAGGTCGATCGGCTACGCGTGATGAAGCGCCTGATCGACCAGGGCCTGCGCCCCGGTCGCCTGTGCGCCGCCAGCGAGGAAGAGTTTGCCGAGCTGAGCAAGGCCTGCGCAGCGCCGCCGCGCGACGACTCCGGGCAGCACGCAGCGGTGATCGGCCAGACGCTCGCCCTGGTCAAGGCGAACGACGTTGCGGCGCTCCGCCAGCTGCTCAACCAGGCGATGATGCGGCTCGGCCTGCAGCGTTTCGTCATCGACGTCGTCGCGCCGCTCAATGACGCCGTCGGCGAAGCCTGGATGAGCGGCGAGTTCGAGGTTTTCGAGGAGCACCTGTACAGCGAGCAGATCAGGTCGCTGTTGCGGCAGGCGATCGGCAACCTGCCGGCCGCTGGCGGCGCGCCGCGCATCCTGCTGACGACGCCGCCCGACGAACAACACGTGCTCGGCCTGCTGATGGTCGAAGCGCTGCTCGCACTCGAGGGCGCGACCTGCATTTCGCTGGGCACGCAAACGCCACTGGTCGACATCGAAATGGCCGCCCGCGCCCACCGGGCCGACATCGTCGCCATCTCGATTTCCGCTGCTTTCCCGGGACGACAGGTCGGGGCGCTGGTCGGCCAGTTGCGCCAGATGCTGCCCGCGGCAATCGACCTGTGGGTTGGCGGCACGGGTGCTCAACGCGCGACGCCGGAGACCGGCATCGTGCTGCTGCCGACCCTGCAGGCCGTGCTCGACGCACTCGATGGGTGGCGAAACGAGCCCGCTGGTATGCGCCATTCGTGACGGGATTTTCGGCCACCATCCCCCTCCTCCCCAATCACCCACCGTCATTGCGAGGAGGCGCAGCCGACGCGGCAATCCAGTGCCATCCTCTCACTGCCTTTTCAGCGCATCGACCCGGAGAACAGCCAAACCTCTGGATTGCCACGTCGGCTGCCGCCTCCTCGCAATGACGAGCGGGCTGCCGTGACGCCGGACTTTCGGCCACCACGACGACCCCGCGACGCTGTCATGCCTGCCGAAAGCCTGGTCAAGACGGCAGCTCGACACTGACGGGAGGCAGAGGCGCCGCGACGCCATCCTCCATGTCATAATCCCGGCCCATGACCGAACCCAGCCCGAGCGCCGATCCCGAGACGGCGCAAGCCGCCGCCTTCATCGCCCGCTGGCGAACGGCCGACGGTTCCGAGCTGGCCAACTACCAGCTCTTCGTCACCGACCTCTGCCGGCTGCTCGACGTCCCCTCCCCCGACCCGGCGCGCGACGATACCCGCGACAACGCCTACGTCTTCGAGCGCCGGGTCAGTTTTCGCCACGGTGACGGCAGTTCGTCGAACGGACGCATCGACTGCTACAAGCGCGGCCATTTCGTTCTCGAAGCCAAGAAGATCCGCCTCGACGTCGCCAGCAAGGGTTTCGACGACGCCCTGCAGCGGGCGCGCGGCCAGGCCGAAGGCTACGCCCGCGCGCTGCCTGCCGACGAGGGCCGGCCGCCGTTCCTGATCGTCGTCGATGTCGGCCAGGTCATCGAGCTGTACGCCGACTTCACGCGCTCCGGCGCCACCTATACCCCCTTCCCCGACCCGCGTTCGCACCGCATCCGGCTCGCCGACCTCGCCGAACGCGGCCTCCGCGAGCGCCTGCGGATGCTGTGGCGCGACCCGCTGGCGCTCGACCCGACGCGTGCCTCGGCGCGGGTCACGCGCGAGATCGCCGGCCATCTGGCGCGCATCGCCCGGACGCTCGAAGGCGCCGGCCATCACCCCGAACTCGTCGCCGGTTTCCTCACCCGCTGCCTGTTCTCGATGTTCGCCGAAGACGTCGGCCTGCTGCCCCGGGAGAACGGCGAGGGTGCGTTCACCACCTTGCTCGAAACGCTGCAGAACAGTCCGCAGCAATTCGTCCCGCTGCTCGCCGCGCTGTGGCGCGAGATGGACAGCGGCGGCTTCTCGGTCGTCCTGCGCGCGACGCTGCCGCGCTTCAACGGCAAGCTCTTCAAGCAGCCGGAAGTGATCGCCCTGGACCGCGAGCAGATCGGCCTGCTGCTGCAGGCCGCGCACGCCGACTGGACGCAGGTCGAACCGGCGATCTTCGGCACCCTGCTCGAACGCGCGCTGTCGCCCGGCGAGCGACACGCGCTCGGCGCCCACTACACGCCGCGCGCCTACGTCGAACGTCTCGTCCTGCCGACCGTCGTCGAGCCGCTGCGGAGCGAATGGCGCAACGTCCAGGCGGCGGCGCTGCTCCTCGCCAACGAAGGCAAGCTCGACGCCGCGCGCGCCGAGGTCGACGCCTTCCACCACCGCCTGTGCCAGATTCGCGTCCTCGACCCGGCCTGCGGCTCGGCGAATTTCCTCTACGTCACGCTCGAACACATGAAGCGCCTCGAAGGCGAGGTGCTCGACCAGCTGCACGCCTTCGGGCGCGGCCAGCAACGCCTCGAAGCCGAAGGTCTGACCGTCGACCCGCACCAGTTCCTCGGCCTCGAACTCAACCCGCGCGCCGCCGCCATCGCCGAACTGGTGCTCTGGATCGGCTACCTGCAATGGCACTTCCGCACCAGCGGCAGCGGCCTGCCGCCGCAGCCGATCCTCAAGGACTTCCGCAACATCGAATGCCGCGACGCCGTGCTGGCCTGCGACGGGGTCGAAACGGTGCTCGACGAGCGCGGCGTTCCGGTCAGCCGCTGGGACGGCGTGACGACCAAGGCGCACCCGGTGACCGGCGAGCAGGTTCCCGACGAAAACGCGCGCACGCCGCTGCAGCGCTACGTCAATCCGCGCAAGGCGAACTGGCCGCAGGCCGATTACATCGTCGGAAACCCGCCGTTCATCGGCGCCGGCGGCATGCGCGCGGCGCTCGGCGACGGCTACGTCGAGGCGCTACGCAAGACCTGGAACGAGGTTCCCGAATCGGCCGACCTGGTCATGTTCTGGTGGCACCACGCCGCGCAACTGGTCGCCCAGGGCAAGGTACAGCGTTTCGGGCTGATCACCACCAACAGCCTCCGGCAGACGTTCAACCGCCGCGTCGTTCAGGCTGCGCTCGACAAGGGTTTGTCGCTTGCTTTCGCGGTGCCCGACCACCCATGGGTCGACAGTGCCGACGGCGCCGCCGTACGCATCGCGATGACGGTCGGTGTGCCGGGCAGCAGCGAAGGCCGACTGCTCAGCGTGACCGCCGAGCACGAAGGTCGCGGTGACGGACTGGACGTTAGCTTGAGTGAGCAGGCCGGATTGCTGCACGCCGATTTGCGAATTGGCGCGAACGTAGCGGTGGCGAAGGCGCTAAAGGCCACCAGCAAAATAAGCAATCGTGGATTGGAAATTGGAGGCGCCGGATTCATCGTAACCGCCGCAGACGCCGCACGCCTCGAAGCCGACGCGCCCATCAAGTCCTACCGCAACGGCCGAGACCTAACAGACCGGCCGCGTGGCGTGAAGCTGATCGACCTTTTTGGTCTGACCGCCGATGACGTTCGTGCCCGTTATCCGGCGACATATCAGTGGGTGCTAGAGCGAGTAAAACCAGAGCGCGATCACAACCGTATGGATTCCGTACGCGAAAACTGGTGGCTGCATCGTCGCTTGCGCGAGGACCTTCGCGCTTCGCTCGCTGGCCTCTCGCGCTACATCGCCACCGTCGAAACGGCTAAACATCGTACCTTCCAGTTTCTCGACGCCGACATGGCGCCGGACAACATGCTCGTCTGCCTCGCCAGCGCCGACGCCACGCATCTTGGCGTGCTGTCATCGGGAGTCCATATCGTCTGGGCACTGGCTGCAGGCGGAACTTTGGAAGACCGCCCACGCTATAACAAGTCCCGCTGCTTCGAAACCTTCCCCTTCCCCGTCGCCAACCCCGACCAAGTCACCCGTATCCGCGACCTCGCCGAGCAACTCGACGCCCATCGTAAGCGCCAGCAAGCCGCCCACGCCACTCTGACGCTGACCGGCATGTACAACGTGCTCGAAAAACTGCGCCGCGGCGAAGTCCTCACTGCCAAGGAAAAGACGATCCACGAGCAGGGCCTGGTCAGCGTGCTGAAGACGCTGCACGACGAACTCGACGCCGCCGTTCTCGACGCCTACGGCTGGAGCGACCTCCGCGCGGCACTCGCCGACCCGGCGCAGAAAGACGCCGCCAGCGAGACGCTGCTCGTGCGCCTGGTAGCGCTGAACGCCGAACGCGTGGCGGAGGAAGCGCGTGGCGAGGTGCGCTGGCTGCGGCCGGAGTACCAGCACCCGCAGGCAGTCGCCAGCCAGTCGTCGCTGGCCATCGACGATGCGACAGGAAAACAGGCGGCGGTCGCCACGGCCGTTCCGGCCGGCGTCACCGTACGCCAGCCCTGGCCCGCCGCGCTGCCCGAGCAGGTCGCCGCCGTCGCCGCCGTACTGGCGGGCGCGCCGGCACCGCTTTCGGAAGCCGAACTGGCGGCGCGCTTCACCGGCAAGGGGGCGTGGAAAAAACGCCTGGCGCAGATCGTCGACACCCTCGAAGCGCTCGGCCGCGTGCGCCGTCAGGGCGCGCTACTGAGCAGCGCCGGCTAGGCGCACCCGCCGTACAGCATTCGTGACGGGATTCTCGGCCACCATCCGCCCCCCAACCGTCATTGCGAGGAGGCGGCAGCCGACGCGGCAATCCAGAGGTTTGGCTTTTCGCGTGATCAATCGGTCAATGCGGCGGGAACGAGTGAGAGGATGGAACTGGATTGCCGCGTCGGCTGCGCCTCCTCGCAATGACGGGGGTGGGGGGGTGGGGGGGTGGGGCGGCGGGTGTAGTGCTGCATTCCTGACGAGACTTTCGCCAACTCCGAAAGCCGCGCAAAAGATGACGGGCCGGCGGGAAGTCTCGAATTTCAACCGGCGTGCAGCACTACACCACGAGCAGGGGTTACTTGCCGGCGGCGCCTGCAGACGCCGGGGCTGGCGCTGCCGCCGGGGTCGCTGCCGGCGCTGCGGCCGGCGCTGACGCTTCGACAATCGCGATCTTGGCCTTGGCCTTGAGATCGTCGAGCAGTTTCGTCAGTTGTTGCTGCTGCAGGTGTTGCGCCAGATCGGCTTTGACCTGGTCAAAGGGAGGTGCTTGTACCGGCCGGGTGTCTTCCAGCAGGATGACGTGATAGCCAAACTGGGTGTGCACCGGCTCCTGCGTGAAGCTGCCCTTTTCCAGCTTGCTGGCGGCGCTGCCGAACTCCGGCACCATCGAGCCCGTGTCAAACCAGCCCAGTTCGCCGCCATTGGCCTTGGAGCCGGGATCCTTGCTTTTTTCCCGGGCCAGCTTTTCGAACGCCGCCGGATCTTTCTTCAGCCTGGCGATGATGTCCCTGGCTTCGGCCTCGGTCTCGACCAGGATATGGCGCGCCTTGTACTCGCTGCCGGCGGCCATTTCCTTCATGCGCTCGTATTCGGCTTTCAGCATTTCTTCGCTGACCGGATGGGTCTTGATGAAGTCCTGGACATAGGCGTTGGCCAGGATCGACTGCCTGAGCATATCGAATTGCTCGCTGATCTCGGGCATCTTGTCCAGCCCCTTCTTCACCGCCTCCTCGGCGATCAGCATTTGCGCGGTCAGATGCTCGATGATCCCCCGGCGCATTTCGGGAGTGTCCGGTTGGCCGGTGCTGGCGCCCTGCTTGACGATCATGTCGACACGCGCCTTGGTGATGGCGGTGCCGTTCACGGTCGCCACGGCGTCTTCCTGCACCACCGGCGCGGCGGCTTCCTTCACTGCCGGTGCAGCGGCTTTTTGCTCGGAGTTGCAGGCGCCGAGGGCGAGCAGCGAAGCGGCGCTGGCGAGCAGGACGCGGGACTTGATGAATCTCATGGATGTTTCCTTGCAGTGAAAGTGGCGTCCGCTGGCGCCTGCGCCCGAACTGGGGCGCAGATTGCCAGCGCAACGAAGGGTTGAGGAACGAAACGGCGGTGCAGCGAGAAGGACTCAGTTGAGGTCCGGGTCCTTGAAGAATTTTGTCCCCGACACCGTGAGCGTGGCCGAAAGCCCGCTCTCGGTCAGTTGGTACAGGTAAACGCCGGGTGCCACCGACGCGGCGCCGGCAAACATGCTGCCCTGACCGCGGTCCATCGCCGCGAAGCTGGCCTGGCCGCCGAAGTCCCAGCCCTGGTCGATGAAGTTGCGCAGGGCCTGCTCGCTGGCGAAGACGAAGATCAGGCGGTTCTTGTTGACCCCGAAGCCCAGCCCGCCCTGCACCTGCGCCATCTGCATGAAGGTCTGGCGACCGGTCATTTGATTGACGACCATGCCCTTGCCGGTGGTGCCGCCGGCAAAGAAGAGCTTGATGCCGAAGGTGCTGAAAACGGCATAGCCCGCCGAGCGCTCGATCGCCCGATGCGCGCCCGGCGCAATCTCGTAGAGCGAGCTCAGCGCATCCTGCGACATCTCGCGAACCTGCTGCCGGCCCTGAATGATCTTTCCTTCGTTCGGTACGCCCGCGGGCAGGACGTTCTCGACGTCCTTCACGGGGTCCCAGGACCATTGCTCGGCGGCGAGCGGTGGCGAAGCGAGACAGATGGCTGCGGCGCAGACCAGCAGGCGGGTTTTCATGGTGTGTTCTCCTGAAGCATGGATGTCGCGATACGAAGGAATCATGGCCTGTTCATCTGCCGTCTGCGGGGCGCCATTGCCGCCGACTGACCGCCGACTGGCGTACGCTCAGCCGACCGCCGGGGCGGCGCTGAGGGCCGCCTGCAGCTTCGCTTCGTCCTGGTGCGACAGCGTCGTCTCGATGACCTTGCCGCCGGTGCCCTGCAGTGCTTCCAGCACCTTGTCGGGATTTGCCTGACGGACGAGGACGAAGAGTACCGAACTGCCGTCCTTGAACGTCGCCGCAAGATCCTTCAGGAAGTCCTCGTCGACGCCGGCGCCGGCCAGCGCACCCCTGATCGCGCCGCCGCGCGCGTCGCTCGCCATGCCGAGCACCGGGTTCATGACGATGGCCCCGACCAGCGTATTCCAGAAACCCTTGCTCGCTTCGACCACGGCGGCCGGCTTGTACATCTGCAGCAGGGTGACCTCGCCCTGGCCGTCCTTGACGGCAACAAGCGCCTCCTCGAGATCGACGAGGTGGTCCTGCTGCAGCTTGCGCAGCTTGGTGCGGACTTCTTCTGCCCGGAATTGATCATCGTAGGCAATTACCACGAGCTTGCTCATGAAACGTTCTCCTAGCTTGGTTGAGTGACAGTGATCGGGTGCGTGTTCCGACGGGTTCGCGACGGCGTGGCAATCGCCTGCATTACGACAGCGGCAAAGCGCCCTCTTCGGCCCGAAGGATATCATCCGCAGAGCCAATCGGCAGCAGGCTGGCCGTGGTCGCTGCGCCAGTTTCCGTCGCGGGCGCGCACGGCAGGCCCGATATCGGCGCTGCTGCCTCCGACAGGCACGGTCCGGCGGTCGCCATCGGCGACCGTCAGCTCCGCCGTGACGGTGGCCTTGCCGTAGAGAAACCATTTGTGGATGGTTTGATGGAGGGCGGGCCGCAACCGGGTGATCGCGGCCCGCGTGCCTCACCGGCGAATCAGCCGGGTCACTTCACCAGTTCCACCTCGCTCGGCCGCCACTTCTGCGTGAAGAACGGTTCGAGGGGGCTGTACAGGCGCAGCATGGCGATAAATCCCTTGTTGGGCGTGGTCTGGATCCAGTTGCCGCGCTTGACCCCGCCGGGTTGCTTCGGGCCGAAGAACACGACGGTCGAACCATCGGCGCCCGCTTCGGCGGCCGGCGACGGATAGCTCTGGCTGCCGGCGCGCGGAAAGCGTTGCGGCGTGTCGAGCATCGAGCGCGTCATGGTGTCGTAGAGCGTGAACGACCAGAACTTGCCGGCCGGGATGCCCTTGGGCAAGGTCACCTTGTAGGTCTTGCCACCATCGAGATAGTTCTTGTCCGCGTCGACCATGGTCCAGACGTATTGCGAGCCAATGCCGGGCAGGCGCATGGCCATCGCCGGCGTGATGCCGGTGACGCCGTAGAAGAAGGCGCTGCGCGCGTCCAGCTGGCGGTAGCCGGTGGGCGGGAACGGCTTGCCCATGACGATGCCGATCGCGGCGATCGAGCCCATCAGTTCGGGGTCGCGCGTGCTTGCCGGCGCGTTCTGAACGGTCTCGTTGAGGAGTTCGCAAGAGCTGTAGTCGCCTGGCGGAATGGTGTTCGTCACCTTGCCGGCGCCTTCGTGGAAGACCATCGCCGGCGGCGCCGTGACCCGGCCGAGCCTGGCCTCGCCCGAGAGAAACGGGGCAATGCTGGTGCCGGCACCACCAACTTCGTAGGTGTACATCCGGGTGTGCTTGCGGATCGTTCGACGGCCGGCTTCGGATCGTTGTTCTCGAGGAAGGCGCGGCCAAAGGCGGCGACACGATTGGTCATGGCGTGCACGACGAAGAAGTCGCCGAGCGGCAATGGGTGCCGGCGCCCAGAACCCAGACGACGCGTCCGCCGATGACGGCCGCCCGCCGACGCTGGCCGCGCTGCGCCAGCTGGAGCGAGGCGTGCACCACGAACGCGAGCAGCACCAGGCAGGCGAATTGCGGACGCAGGTGTCCACGAGCAGCGCCTCGGGCGATGCATAGGTGACCGGCTACATGCCCGACGCACGGAGCAGGCGCGCGAAGGAGCGACGCTGTTCGTCATCGACCACGGCCACGCAGTTGCGTGCAGAGTCTTGTTTCGCCATGGCCGTGCAGCGTAGCGCTTTGACGGCGCGTCGCCTACTGCCCGATGGGGAAGCGCGGGAGAACGCGTGGCTGCCGTCGGCGACGGCAGAGGTGCTCCGGGTCATGCTGACGGGCTCGTGGCCGCCGGGCAGGCTGGCGGCGTGCCGTCGCCCTCGGCGACCGCCGCCTCGGCGCTGGCGGGCGGGTCCTCGTACTCGGCGACGAGCGCGTGGATGGAGCCGTAGATCGCGTGCTGGCCCAGGATCGCGGTGATTCCGTGGCGCTCGAATTGCGCGCACACGTCCGGGGCGAGGTTGGCGAATACCAGCCGGATGCCCTGCTCCGCGAGCAGCTTGCAGGTGTCGCGCAGCATCGCCGCCGCCGAGAAATCCACGTCACCGATCGCCGCCGCTTCGACGCAGAGACATCGAAGGGGCGACGGCCCCGGGGTCTTGGCCAGTTCGAGAACCTCGTCGGCGAACTGGCCGGCGTTGGCATAGTAGAGACTGTGGCTGAACCGATAGACGATCAGACCGGGCGCGATCTGCAGCGGAGCGCTCAGCGCCACCATCTGCCAGCCCTTCTTCCTCTTGTCCGCGGCGATCACGGAATTGGTGCCGCGGTAGCTTCGCCGCACGTGATCGAGCAGCGACAGGATCATCGCCAGGACGATGCCCTGCTCGACGCCAACGACGACGACCGTTGCCGCTGTCACCAGGGCGACCCAGAACTCGGTGCGCGCTTCGACGAAGATTCGCGTCATGCCCTTGATGTCGATCATTTTCACCGCCACCAGGAAAACGATCGCCGCAAGGACGGCGTCGGGCAAATGCGCCAGCGGGCCGGTGAGGAAGAGCAGGACCAGCAACACGATGGCGCTGGTGGTGATCTGTGAAATCTGGCTGCGGCCACCGCCACCGGCGACCATCGCCGTGTTGGTCGGGCTGCCATTGACGATGAAGGTCCCGGACAGCCCGGCACCCAGGTTGGCCATGCCCAGACCGAGCATGTCGACGTTCTCGTCGAAGCGATCGTTGTACTTGGCGGCGTAGGCACGCGAGGTCGCGGCGCTTTGCGAGAGGATGACCACGAAGCAGGCCAGCGCGATCGGCGCCAGCTTCCAGAGCAGCGGCCAGCTCCAGTCGACCTGTGGCAGACCGAGCGTCGGCAGACCGCTGGGTACCGCACCCAGCGTTGCCAGATGGGCGTCGAGACCCAGCGCCCAACTGACGGCGATGGCGCCAATGACGGCGACCAGGCCACCGGGAATCTTCTCCGACACCTTCTTGCTGCCGAGGATCACCGCCAGCACGGCCAGCGCCATCGCCAGCGCGTAGGGATTGGTCTGGCCAATCGATTGCGCGTCGTGCACGATCTGCGCGAGCGGATGGTTGCTGATCCGCGGCAGGCCCAGCAAGCCGGAGACCTCGAGCAGCGAGACTTGGACGCCGACGCCGGTGAGAAAGCCGGTGAGCACCGTGCGCGAGAGAAAGTCGGCGAGGAAGCCCAGCCGCAGGACGCGTGCGGCGAACATGAATACCGCCGCCATCAGTGCCAGCAGGCTGCACAGCGCCAGCCATTCGCTGGATCCCCGCACGGCCATGCCGGCAAGCCCGGCGGCGACCACGGCCGCCGTTGCCGAATCGGCATTGACCGACAGATGGCGCGACGAGCCGAAGATGGCGAACAGGCACATCGGGATGAGGATGGTGTACAGGCCGGTGATCACCGGCGTGCCGATGATCTTGGTGTAGCCCATCGTCCCCGGAATCGACAACGCGGCGAGGGTGAAGCCGGCGATGATGTCGCGACCGACGCCGGCCCGGTCGATTGGCAGGATGCCCTGCAGGATCGGCCAGCGGTAGCCCCTTTCCTCGCGCGCCTGTGTCATTGTGACTCTCCCTCTCTCACCGCAGGGCACGCTGGCGTAGCGTGCGTTCTTGACCAGACCTTGCGCAAGCTTGAAGGCCGCGGGCAACCCGGCTGGGCGCCGCATGAGCGCCGAGACTTCCGGCAAGCCGGACAGCCGCTTGCAACGATGTCGTCGCCGGCATCTCTAGCTTCCATACGGCGTGCAACACTATGCTAGTGCAGTGTTGCATTCTTGATGCGACTTTTTGGGTCTGCCGAAAGCAGGGCGAAAACCCGGTGTTGGCTGAAATTCGCAGCGCCCATGCCGGGGCGGCCGTCGTCGCCATCCACGGCGCTCATGTCCCACACACCGTCATTGCGAGGAGGCGAAGCCGACGCGGCAAGCCAGAGGTCTTGCTCTTCGCGCGGTCGCTGCGGCGGAAGATGGCAAGAGGAGGGAACTGGATTGCCGCGTCGGCTGCGCCTCCTCGCAATGACCAGCGGGCTGGCGTGTTGCCGCCTTCCCGACGCGGCTTTCAGCCAGCCCGACAGCCGCGCGCAAGCCCCGCGGTGGCGGGGATGTCCATGTTCCACTCTGCACGCAACACTACGCTAGCCCTTGCCGTTCCGCTTTTCCTGCGCCGCGGCCGCCGCGTGGTACTTGCGGCGCACGTCTTCGAGGTCCACCCGCGTCGGCGGCAGCTTGAGCCTCATCTCCTCCATCGTCTCGGCGATGATCTGCGAAGTCGCCAGGTTACGGAACCACTTGTGGTTCGCCGGGATGACGTACCACGGCGCATGCGCGGTGCTGGTCTTGACCAGAGCCTCTTCATACGCTTCGACGTACTGCGGCCACAGCTCGCGCTCCGAGTAGTCCGACTCGCTGATTTTCCAGTTGCGGGCGGGATCGTCGAGCCGCTGCTTGAAACGCTCGAGCTGTTCCTCGGGGCTGATGTGCAGGAAGAACTTGAGAATGCGCGTGCCGTTCTCGGTAAGCAGCTTCTCGAAGTCGTTGATCAGCGCGTAGCGTTTCGACCACACCGATTCGGGGACCAGCCCGTGCACGCGCACGACCAGGACATCCTCGTAGTGGGAACGGTTGAAAACGACCACTTCGCCCTTGCCCGGCGTTCGCTGGTGCGCGCGCCACAGGAAATCGTGCGCCGCTTCGGCGGCGCTCGGCTGCTTGAAGCCGAACACCGACGTCCCCTGCGGATTCATGCCGCTGAACAGGTGACGCACGACGCCGTCCTTGCCGGCAGCGTCGAGCGCCTGCAGCACGACCAGCAGCGACTGGTCGGCGTTGGCGTAGAGCAGCGCCTGCAACTCGGCCATGCGGGTAACGTATTTGGTGATCTCCGGCTGCGCCGCCTCGTTCGAGGCGTGCCCGCCGCTCTGCGCCGGGTCGATCCTGGCCAGCTTGAGCTTCTTCGTGGGGTTGACGACGAATTCCTTGCGATAGTCCATCGTTTGCGACTCCTTTACCGAGTGTCGGATAGGGCCCTATGCTGCCGGGACGTGCGCTTGCAGCGACTGGTTGACCAGCGCGGCGCTCTTCATGTGCCGTGCGGTCCGGTAGCTGGCGAAGCGGTCGTAGGCAATGCGAACGCCGCCAAGGATGAACATCCAGGTCGCCACGTAGAGCCACACCCAGCCGACCAGCTTCCAGGGAATCGCCGGGACCAGCAAACCAAAGCCGCACATCAGCGCCGCCGCGACCTGCGTTCCGGCGATGGCCCAGAGCAGCGGTGCGGCCGGGTAGGGCCGCTGAAAGAACCAGTTTTCGGTACGGGTAATGAACAGCAGCAGCTGCCCGCCGCCCACCAGCTGCAGGAACATCATCGTCTGCAGCTGCGCGTGCGTTGCCAGCCCGAAGTCCGCCTGCAAATGTGGTTCCGACAACACCTTGACGCCAAACAGCAAGAGGCCGAACGACTCGGCCACCAGGAAGGCGCCGAGAATCGAGGCCAGGCCGAAGATACGCGGCAGTTCCCAGCGCACCGGCCGCGGACTGACCGGCGTGTTGTCGTAGGCGATGGTCATCATCGGCAGGTCGTTGAGCAGGGACATGACGACGATCATGATCGCCGTCAGGGGCGAGAAGGCAAGGAAGATGGTCGATAGGACGACGACGAACATGATGTCGAGGGTCAGCGCGATGCGATAGGTCAGGTAGCTGTTGATGCGCCCGAAAATGCGGCGCGCCTCGTCGATGGCGCCGTTGATCACCGACAGGCCGGGGGCGGTGAGGATCAGCGCCGCGGCACCGCGGGCGGCATCGGTGGCGCCCGAAACGGCCGTGCCACAGTCGGCCTGCTTCAGTGCCGGTGCGTCATTGACGCCGTCTCCGGTCATCGCCACGAGATGGCCGCGCGACTGCAGCGCCTTGACGATGGCGTACTTGTGCTCGGGGAAGACGCGCGCGAAACCGTCGGCGCGTTCGATCGCGTCGATGATCGCCGGCGGCACCTTGTCGGGATCCATGTCCTTGGGGAAGGCATCCGCCGCCGGGATGATATTCGTTCCCATGCCGAGCTGGCGTGCGGTCTCGATGGCGATGGCGGTGTCGTCGCCGGTGATCATCATCACCCGCACGCCTTTCTCCGCCGCCTTGTCGATGGTTTCCTTGGAGTCGTCGCGCGGCGGGTCGAACATCGGCAGGATGCCGAGGAACGACCAGCTCGCGCCGCCGTCGGCCGAGCGCGCGACGCCCAACGCCCGTGCGCCCTGCGCGGCCAGCTTGTCCACCGCGTCCTTGACCTTCTGCGCGACATCGGCAGACGCCTGGGCCAGATCGACGATCGCTTGCGGCGCCCCCTTGGCGACCATGAACGACTTGCCGCTGGCGTCGCTGACCGTCGCCTGCGTGCGCTTGGTGACCGGATCGAAGGCCACGAACTTGGTCAGGGTCCAGCTCTTGAGGACGCTCTGGTCCTTGAGCGCGGTGATCACCGCGGTATCGATGGCGTCCTTGTCCTCGAGCTTGGACGCCAGTGCCGCGGCCAGGATGCAGTCCTGCGGATCGCTGGCGGCGAAGAGCATCGGCTCGCTGAGGCTCAACTGGTTCTTGGTCAGCGTGCCGGTCTTGTCCGAACAGAGAATGTCGACGCCGGCCATTTCCTCGATCGCCGACAGCTTGGAAACGATCGCCTGCTCTTTCGACAGCGCCAGTGCGCCGAGCGCCATGGTGATCGAGAAAACGGCCGGCATCGCCACCGGAATCGAGGCGACCATCAGCACCAGAACGAACTGCAGGATGCCGAGGGCGTCGGCGAGGTTCCAGTCCTTGGCAATCACGATATCGTGGTAGACCTTGACGGCCACCATGACCAGCGTCAGACAGACGGCCACGATGATCAGAAAGTTGCTGATCTGGAACATCGCTTTCTGTGCGTGGCTGACCGAACCGGCGCCGGCGACAAGCTTGGCGGTACGACCGAAGAAGGTGTTGCCGCCGGTGGCGATGACCACCGCCTCCATCTCGCCCTGCTTGACGACACTGCCCGAGTAGGCTTCGTCGCCGACCTGCTTTCTGGCCGGCAGCGATTCACCGGTGAGCGCCGCCTGGTCGATCGACGCGAAGTCGCCGCTGGTCAGGCGCAGGTCGGCGGGCACGATCACGCCGAGGCGGATCTTGACCATGTCGCCGGGCACCAGCGTCGATGCCTGCACCGTACTCCACTGGCCGTCGCGCAGGACGGTCGCCTCGGGGGCCAGTCCGGCCTTCAGGGCAGCCAGCGCGTTCGACGCCTTGCGGTCCTGCCAGTATTCGAGCGCCGCGTTGAACACCAGCAATGAGCCGATGATCACGAAGTCGTCCCAGTGGCCGAGCAGCGCGGAGACCAGTGCAGCGGCCTCGATGACGTAGGCCATCGAGCCGGTGAAGTAGCCGCGAATCTGCTCGCCGAGGCTCCTTTCCTTGACGATGATCGCATTTGGGCCGTATCTGGCCGCGCGCTGCTGCGCTTCGGCAGCGCTCAGGCCCTGGTCGGGTTTTACGGCAAGTGCGGAGAGAACCTCGTCGACCGGAATCTTCTCGAGATCGGGAGCGGCGGCGTTGCTTCCGGCGCCTGCGTTTGATTGCTTGCCAACCTCTGCCACGGCTCTCTCCAGACAAAAGGGTGATCAGGAAAACGTGCAACCCAAGAACGGCCGACAGCTCGCCCTCCCCGGCCAGCCGAATGCCACCTGCAATGGGGCTCGCCGGGAAGGGTCTGAAGCCTGGCGGGCCCCGACGTGCCTCTGGCCGCCAGCCCGCGAACGAACGGCTGGCTCGCCGCTCAGTCCTTTCCTTCTTCGAAAGGAATCCGCGACTCTTCCTCGAAGCGCGCCTTGCGCTTGCGGCCGAACACCCAGATCACGATAGCGACGAAGGCGGCAATCAGGAGCCAGTGGTAAACGCTCAAATCCATTCTTGATCCTCCTCGTCACGCGCCCCCAAGCGCTCACCCGGGGCGTGATTGCCAGCAAGCTGCGCCGGGGTCAGCCCGCAGCCGCGGCCTTGGCGGTGTTGAGTACGGCCTGCAGCTTCTCTTCCTCTTCGTGCGTCAGCGAAGTCTTGATGACCTTGCCGCCGGTACCCTGCAGCTGTTCCAGCACCTTGTCGGGCGTTGCCTTGCGGACCAGAACGAAGAGCACCGAGCTGCCGTTCTTGAACGATGCGGCCAGGTTCTTCATGAAGTCGTCGTTGATGCCGACGTCGGTCAAGGCGCCACTGACCGCACCGGCACCCGCGCCGACAGCCATGCCGAGCAGTGGACTCATGAAGATCAAGCCGATCAGGGCGCCCCAGAAGCCGCCGCTCAAGGCGCCGGCGGCGGCGAGTTTATACATCTGATGCAGCTTTACCTTGCCCTGGTCGTCCTTGACGGCAACCACTGCATCTTCGAGATCGATGAGGTATTCCTGCTGCATCTTGCGCAGCATGGTGCGGACCTCCTCGGCTTTGAATTGGTCTTCGTAGGCGATTACAACTAGGTTGCTCATCAATAATTCTCCTGTGGTACGGTTGGCTCGAAGTAGTCGGGGGTCCGCCGGCCTGTCGCGGGCGAGACGACCTGCCCCTAACTCGAGCTTCATGGCGACGTCTTCTCGGCTGAATGGCCGGACTACGGATACGCACGGCGGCGGCGAATGCCGCCGTCAAGGTAAACCCTTTTTCCGGCGAAGAGTCTCCGCGCCCGGAATTCTACATCAGCGCAACGCTATCGCCTGGCGCAAAGCGAAGCCCATGAACGAGCCGTTCGCCCCTGCGCCGGGGACCCGGTGTCGGCAGCAGCGAGGGTTGGCGCGCTCGTTGCTGCAAAAACGGGTGCTGCCGACGAAGGATTCGCTGGAGATGCTATATTTCAACCCGCCGCACCGGCACGACCCGCAGCACAACTGGATGATCGACATGAAGACTGTTCATTACTTTCTCCTGGGAGTTTTCCTCGCCGCGAGCGCCGCGGCGCAGCCAATCTACGAAACGCCCGGCAAGGACGGCCCCGTCTTCTCGGACCTGCCAAGCCAGGGGCGAGACCTGCCCAGCCCGGGGGCAACCGAGGTAACCTTGCCGCCGATCAACCTCAGCGACTCGCCGCCAGCGGCGCCGAAACCGCCCGCACAGACCCAGGCCGTCGCTGCCCATTACCAGTCGCTGGCGATCACCGAGCCGGCAAGCGGCGGAACGATCCACTCGAACACCGGCCAGATCCCGGTTCAGCTCGCCATCCAGCCGGCGCTGCGAGCCGATCAGGGTGACGCCATCGTCGTCAGTCTGGATGGTGGCGCGCTGCCCGGCACCTTCACCACGGCGCAGTTCGAAATCAGTGCTTCGCAATGGCAGGCAGCCGCCACGGACAGCGTCGAGCATCAACTCCAGGTGTCGATAATGGACCGCTCGGGAAAGCTGCTGATCACCTCCGCGCCGCAGAGTTTCTACGTCCACCGCGCAACAGTGGGCGGCCGGGCGCGGTAGACCGGCCTGTCGCCGCAACGACGCACACGGGCAATCCCGGTGTCGGTCGATGGCATGGCGCTGTACTCGTTGCGAGTCCTGCTCGCGCCACTGGAGCGGTCTCCGGGCGGGTTTCGGCGCAGCGGCCAACATCTGTCAATATCTGTCAATTCGTGCTCTCGATATGCCTCCGGACTTGCCGCGAACGGTTATACTCGCGCACTTCGCGGCGCGCCGATGAGCGAACTCGGCCATCGTGAGCAGGCCGCTTCCGTGAGCCTTTTCCGGAAACCCCGATCGACAACGCGCAGAGCCCCATGGAATCCTTTGCCTCCCTGCTGAGCACCGGCAACCTGGTCGAGCTGTCGGCCACGACGGCAACCAGCTTCGTCTTGATCGCCGCCGCCGAAATCGGCGACAAGAGCCAGCTGGTGTGCATGACCCTGGCCTCCCGGCACCGGCCGGCACCGGTGATGCTCGGCGCACTGGCCGCCTTCGCCCTGCTCAATACGCTGGCGGTCGTCTTCGGGGTGGCCATTGCCAACTGGTTGCCGCCCTACGTCGTCGGCGCGATCGTCGCCATCCTGTTCGCCCTCTTTGGCGTCCATGCCTTGCGCGCCAAAGACGACGCAGACGATGAACAAGTCGAGGAGAAAAGCGGCCAGGGCATTTTCTTCACCACCTTCATCTTGCTGACGGTGGCCGAGTTCGGCGACAAGACGCAGCTCGCGGTGGTGGCCCTGAGCAGCACTCAGGTTCCGGCCGCGGTCTGGCTCGGCGCCACCGCGGCACTGGCCGCCACGTCGGCGCTGGGAATCGTCGCCGGTCGCACCCTCCTGCAAAGGATCCCGATCGCGCTGCTGCACCGGATCAGCGGTGCCTTTTTCCTGATCCTGGCGTTGGTCGCCGCCTGGCAGGCCTACGCGGCTTACCGCGGGACGTAGCAGCGGCGATTGCCCAAGCGCAGCGCCTGCCATCCGCGCGGCACCTGACCGGGCGGCCGCAACGGATGCGCGCCCGGCCCGGTCAGCCGTAGCCGCCATGCACCTTGCCGCGAAACACCCAGTACACGCCGATGGTGTAGACGGCGATCACCGGCAGGACCACCACGCCGCCATAGAAGAGGAAGCCCAGCGAGGCGTCCGGCGCGGCGGCGTTGCCGACCGTGATGGCGTAGGGAACCATGTACGGCCAGAACATCACCCCCAGGGTCAGGAACGCCGCCACGAAAAACAGCGCGCTGAAAGCGAAGGGCCAGGCATCGCGCCTGACACGCGCACCCCATGCTGCCGCCAACAAGGCAAGCACGCCAAGCAACGGCAAGGCCCAGCCCCAGGAGCGGTCGGCCAGATGGCCCTGTGCCACGGCGCCGGCATCGACCCCCAGCACGGTGGCAAAGGCGGTGGCGATGATCACGAAGACGATGGCCACCAGCCAGCCGATGCGCGCGTAGGCCCAGTCGCGCAGCGCGCCGTCACTCTTGAAGACGATCCAGCCGGCGCCGAGCAGGGCGTAACCGAACACCAGGCCGACGCCGGTGAGTACGGCGAACGGATGCAGCCAGTCAAACGAGCCGCCGGCGTACTGGCCGTCGACGACGCGGATGCCGCGCATCATCGCGCCCACCGCCGCACCCTGCACGAAGGCGACGACGATCGAACCGATGGAGAAACCCCAGTCCCACAGCCAGCGCAGGCGTTGGCTGCGGTAGCGGAACTCGAAGGCGACGCCGCGAAAAATCAGGCCGAACAGCAGGAGCAGCACCGGGATGTAGAAGGCGCTCAGGAACACCGCATAGACCGTCGGAAAAGTGGCGAAAAGCCCGGCGCCGATGATCACCAGCCAGGTCTCGTTGCCGTCCCAGAACGGGGCGATGGTGTTCATCATCGACACGCGCTTGGCCTCGTCGGCGGTGGTCCCAAACAGAATGCCGACGCCCAGGTCGAAGCCGTCGAGGATCACATAAACCATGATCGCCAAGGCGATCACGCCGGCCCAGAACAGCGCCAGGTTGCTGGGCGGAAGCTCGCTCATGGCGCTTGTCTCCCGCTGCGGCCGGTGGCGGTGTCGGGATGGCCGGCAAAGGCCAGCGGCCGGTTGCCGGTGGCGCCGCTGGCCGGCTTCGCCTCCGGCCCCGGGCCGTCGCGCAGCAGGCAGTAGATGTAGTGCAGCCCGAAGCTGAACACGACCGCATAGACCAGCACGTAGCCGGCCAGAGAGAAGGCCACGTCGCCGGTGCTCAGCGAGGGAGTGACCGCGTCGCTGGTGCGCAGCAAGCCATAGACCACCCAGGGCTGGCGGCCCACCTCGGCGGTGTACCAGCCGGTGAGCACGGCGATGAAACCGGTCGGAAACGACAGGTAGGTGCACCACAGGTACCAGCGCGTCGTCTCCAGCCGGCCGCGCCAGCGCAGGAAGTTGCCGAACCACGAGACGGCGAGCATCACCAGCCCCATGCCGACCATGATGCGAAAGGCGAAGAACGGGATCACCACTGGCGGGCGGTCTTCCTTGACGAACGATTCCAGCCCGACCTCGGCCGATGTCCAGTTGCCCGAGGCGATCATGCTGCCGAGCCGGGGTATGGTGATCGCGAACAGGTTGCGCTCGTTGGCCTCGTCGGGCCAGGCGATGAGCACCTCGCTGGCCGGCTGCTCGTTCTTCCAGCGCGCTTCGATGGCCGCAAACTTGGCCGGCTGGTGCTTGAGCACGTACAGCCCCGTCAGGTGACCGAAGAAGAGCTGCACCGGGATCAGCAGCGCCACCAGCGCCAGCCCCCAATGCAGCATCACCCGGCCTTCGTCGCGGTGCACCTTGCGCAACAGGTACCAGGCGCCGGTGGCGGCGACGCACATCGCGCTGGTGAGGAAGGCGGCGAGCAGCATGTGCGGCCAGCGCACCATCTGCACCGGGCCGAGGACGATCTGCATCCAGTCGGCGGGGACGATCCTGCCGTCGATGATTTCATGGCCCAGCGGCACCTGCATCCAGCTGTTGTTGGCGAGAATCCAGAACGACGAGAACATGGTTCCCAGCGAGACCATGCAGCAGGCGAAGAAATAGAAACGCGGCGACACCCGCTCGCGCCCGAGCAGCATGACGCCGAAGAAAGTGGCTTCGAGCATGAAGGCGGTGAACGCCTCGTAGCCGAGCAGCGGGCCCTGGATCGAGCCGGTCTTCGCCGCCAGCACGCTCCAGTTGGTGCCGAACTGGAAGGCCATGACGATGCCGGTGACCACGCCCATGCCGAACGACACCGCGAAGACCTTGAGCCAGAAGTCGAAGACCCGCCGGTACAGCGCGTTGCCGGTGAACAGGCGTGCGCCTTCGATGGTCGCCAACCACGCTGCCAGCCCGATGGTGAAGGCCGGGAAGATGATATGGAAGCTGATGACGAACGCGAACTGGATTCGCGACAGGACAACCGGATCGAGTTCCATGGCGGTTCCCCTGCTAAAGGCCGGGACTTCCCTGCATGATGCCGCCGTCGGCGAAAATGGTCGTCGCCGTGACATAACTGGCGCCGTCGCCAGCGAGGAAGGCGACGACGCTGCCGATCTCGGACGGCTGCGCCATGCGGCCCAGGGGAATGGCGTCGTCGAGTTTCTTGAGCAGCGCGGGATCGTTCATCGTGGCGGTGTTGATCGGCGTGGCGATGGCGCCCGGACCGACGCCGACGACGAGGATCGCGTGCGGCGCGAGTTCGACGCCGGCGGTGCGCGTGAGCATGCGCATGCCGCCCTTGGACAGGCAATAGGGCGTGTTGCCGGGCATCGGCCAGTCTTCATGCACCGAGGTGATGTTGATGATCCGGCCGCCCCCGCCCTGCTTGATCATCTGGCGCGCGGCCAGCTGGGTGCCGAAGAAGGCGCTCTTCAGGTTGATGGCCATGACTTTTTCGTATTGCTCCTCGCTGGTATCGAGAATCGACGTGCGCGTTTCGACGCCGGCGTTGTTGACCATGATGTCCACGCGACCGAAGGCATCGACGGCGGCGGCAATCAGCTTTTCCAGCTCAGCCACCTGGCTGACGTCGGCGTGCACGCCGATGGCCTGGTCGCCAAGGGCGCGAACCTGCCGTTCCAGCGCTTCGGCGGTCTCCGGATGGACGACGTAGTCGATGACGATGTTGGCGCCCTGGCGGGCCAGTTCGAGGACGATGGCCAGGCCGATGCCGCTGTTGCCGCCGGTGACAATGGCGACTTTTCCTTTCAGGTTCATGCTCGTTTTCCTTTTCCGATGGGAATCATGGTCTGCACAAAGGGTGGTCGGTCTTCGCGCTCGTCGCCGGGCGCGACGTTTCACGGCCCGCTCGGCCTGCGTTGCGGGCTGCGGACGACGAGAACGGCCAGCGCCGCCAGGCCCAGCGCGACCGCCGTCGTCGCGCCATAGATGACGTTCAAGTCGAGTCCGAGCCGGCCTTGCAGCGGTCCGACGCCGAAAGCCGCGATACCGTAACCCATCTGGTAGAAGGCGATCAGCCCGCCGGCCACCGAACTGGCCATGCCCGGCAGTTGCTGCTGGCCGAAGCTGATCGCCAGCGGCAGCAGCGCCGAGCAACCGAGACCGGCCAGCGCGAAAGTGGCAATGCCGAGGAGAGGGTCGCTCCTGGGCAGCAAAGCGGCGCCAATCAGCGCGCCCGCGACGACCCAGGGCAGCAGTTGGCAGCTTCGCCGTGGCGGGAGGAATCTCTCGATGGCCGCGAAGAGCATGCGTCCGCCGGTCACCGATCCCCAGAAGACGGTCAGCGCGAGCGAGGCCATGGTCGCGCTCGCGCCAAGCTCACGGCTCATGTACAGCGACGCCCAGTTGGCGTTGATCGTTTCGCAGACCCCGTAGAGCAGCGCGAAGGCGGCGAAGAGCCAGAAGCGCGCCGGCAGGCCGCTGCTCATCGGTGCATCGTTCCCGCCGCCGATCGCCGGCGCGCCGGCACAGAATGTCAGGCGCCGACTGAAAAGCAGCAGCCCGACGAGGGCGACCGCGACGAGTAGCGGCAGGCCCCACCAGATTCCCAGCCCGACGAACATGGCCACGAAGAGCGGCGCCAGCGCAGTGCCCAGCCCGAGCAGGGCGTTCAGGCCGAGCACCGCCCGGTCCACCCGCTGCGGGAAAAAGGCCGCGGCAAGCGTGTTCAGCGTCGGCACGGTGAACCCGAAGCCGACCCCCAGCGACGCCGTGGCGAGCAGTAGCAGCCCGTAGGCCAGGGTGTGCTGACGCATGACCAGGCTGCTGACGATGAGCAGCGCCATGGCCAGCAGGTTGGCGAGCAGGCCGAGCAGGTAGATGCGCTTCGCGCCGAGCCGGCGCGCCAGGCCGGCGCCGAGCAGCGAGGCGCCGATGGCGGTGATCGCCTGCGGCACGAACATGCCGCCGTACTCGGTACTCGACAGCCCGTAGCCGGCGGCGGCGGTGAACACCGCGCTGGCCGCCGGGAAGGTCACCAGGGCGACGCCCTGGGCGACGCCGGCCAGATAGACGGCAGCGATTTCGCTGCGCTGTGCCATCGCCACCCCTCTCAGCGCAGACGTTCGAGCAGGTGGTCGCCGACGCGCAGGGCATTGGCGATCGCCGTCAGCGAGGGGTTGACCGCGCCGATACTGGGGAAGAAGCTGGTGTCGACGACGTAGAGGTTGTCGACTTCGTGCGTCCTGCAGTTCACGTCGAGCACCGAACTGGCCGGGTCGCTGCCGAACCTGCAGGTACCCGCCTGATGCGCGACACCGGCGATCGGGATGTGTTTGCCGAAATAGAGATGGTTCGGGATCAGATGCGGGTGCATGTCCATGTCTTCGAGCATCGACTGCAGTTTCCGGCGCAGGCGAGCGAGGGGCTCGAGGTTGGTGAACTCGTAGTGCAGCTTGATCTCGCCGCGGGGATTCAGCGTCACACGGTTCTCTGGCAGCGCCAGGTCTTCGCTGGTCAGCCAGAAGTCCACCGCGTGCCTGGCCATCTGACCGAGCGTGAACCCCGGCGCCAACCTGGGCGCATCGTCCCTGAACATCGGCCCCTTGGATTTGCCGAGCATCTGGATGTTGCCGAGCGGGAACTCGTAGTCGGCTGCGCCGCGGTAGAAATCGTTGATGGTCAGCGTTTTCTGGAACTCGGTGCTGTTCTCGCGCCGGGACAGCGCAACCAGCGCAATGGCGTTGTGAAACATGTAATGGCGGCCGACCATGTCCGAGCCGTTGCCCAGACCACGCGGATGTTTCGTGTCCGCCGACATCAGCAGCAGCCGCGCCGAGTTGGCCGCGCCACAGGAAACGACGACCACCCGGGCGGTGAACTCTTCGCGCCCGCCGTTGCGGTCGACGATCACCCTGCTCACCTCGCGGCCGCTGGCACTGGTCTCCAGTCGCTGCACATGCGCGCCCGTGAGCAGCGTCACGTTCGGATATTGCAGGGCGGGACGAACGGCGATGACTTCGGCGTCGGCCTTGGCGTGCACCAGGCAGGGGTAGCCATCACAGGAATCACAACGGATGCAGCGGCTGTTCGCCCGGTCGGCCTCGTCGAGCAGGATCGCACTCGGCGCATACGACGGGTGATAACCGGCGCGGCGCAGACCCTCGGCGATTTCGGCGATGCGCGGCTCGTGGCTGACCGGCGGATGGGGATAGGGCGCGCTGGCCGGCGGATCGGTTGGATCGTCGCCGCGCTGGCCATGCACCTGATACAGCTGCTCGGCCTGCGTGTAATACGGTTCGAAGTCGCGGTAAGCGATCGGCCAATCGGCAGTCAGGCCGTCGGCCGTGCGGTGCGCGGTGAAATCGTGCTCACGCAGGCGGAAGAGCGCCGCGCCATACATCTTGGTCGCGCCACCGACGAAATAGTGAACGCCCGGCTGGAACGGCTTGTCGTCCCGGTCATGCCAGGTGTCGCGGGAAACGTAGCGATTCCTGACGAAGACCTCGTTGGCGTCCCAGTTCTGCTTTTCGCGCGGCAGATAGTCGCCACGTTCGAGGATCAGGATCCGTTTGCCCGACGGGGCGAGCTTGAGCGCCAGCGTGCCGCCGCCGGCGCCACTGCCGATGATGATGACGTCGTAGTCGTTGCTCATTGTCTTTCCTCGCTCGCTGGCGCCGGCCTTGCTGGCGCCCGGGCAAGCGGCAGTTCCTCGAACTGGCTGCTGCCGGGCTGCAGAAGTTTCGCGACCAGGCCGGTCCAGCCGGTCTGATGGGCGGCGCCCAGGCCACGACCATCGTCACCGTGAAAATACTCGTGAAACAGGATGCAGTCGCGAAAATGCGGGTCGGTCGCCAGCTTGGGATGCGTCTTGAGCACCGGCCGCTGGCCGTCTTCGCCCTTGAGGAACAGGCCCGTCAGGCGCTGGCTCAGTTCGTCGGCCACCTCCTTGAGGGTGAGGAACTTCCCCGATCCGGTCGGGCACTCGACCTTGAAATCGTCACCGTAGTAGTGGTGAAACTGCTGCAGCGACTCGATGATCAGGTAGTTGATCGGCATCCAGACCGGTCCACGCCAGTTCGAATTGCCGCCGAACAGACCGCTGCGCGACTCACCCGGCCAGTAGTCGACTTCGTAGCTCGCACCGCCGACATCGACGCGGAAGGGTTCGTTGTGGTGAATTTTCGAGAGCGCGCGCACCCCGTAGGGAGACAGGAAGCCGCTCTCGTCGAGCATCCGGCGCAGCAGGGCCTTGGTGCGGTGGCCGCGCAGCAGCGACAGCAGAACGCGATTGGCACAGCCCGGGACGTGCCAGTTCGAGATCAGCGCGGCCAGTTCGGGACGATGCTCGAGGTACCACTCCATGCGCGCCGAGAATTCGGGCAATTGCTCGACCAGTTCGAGGTCCGCCGGCTGCACGGCAAGCAGCGGAATCAGGCCGACGATGGAATGTACGCGCAAGGGGATGTTGCGTCCGTCGGGAAGGCTCAGGTGGTCGTAGTAGAACTGGTCGGCCTCGTCCCAGAGGCCGGGTGATTCGTCGCCAACGCCGTTGATCGCGCCGGCGATGGCCAGGAAGTGCTCGAAGAACTTGCTGGCGATGTCCTCATAGACGTGGTTGTGGACCGCCAGCTCGACCGCAATGCGCAGCAGGTTGAGGCAGAACATGGCCATCCAGCTGGTGCCGTCTGCCTGGTTGATGAAGCCGCCGGTCGGCAAGGGCTTGCTGCGGTCGAAGCAGCCGATGTTGTCGAGCCCGAGGAAGCCTCCCTGGAAAATGTTGCGTCCCTGTTCGTCCTTGCGGTTCACCCACCAGGTGAAGTTGAGCAGCAGCTTCTGGAAGACGCGTTCGAGAAAGACCAGGTCGCCGGGGTCGGACGGGTCGCCCTGCTCAGCCTCGCGGCGCTGGCGGCGGTCGATCTGGAAAACGCGAAAGGCCGCCCAGGCGTGCACCGGCGGATTGACGTCGCTGAACTCCCACTCGTACGCGGGTAGCTGACCGTTGGGATGCATGTACCACTCGCGGGTCAACAGGACCAACTGCGCCTTGGCGAACTCGGCGTCGATCACCGCCAGCGGCAGGCAGTGGAATGCGAGGTCCCAGGCGGCGAACCACGGATACTCCCACTTGTCCGGCATCGACAAGACCTCGGCGCTGGCGAAATGCTTCCAGTCGCAATTGCGGCCGTGTTTGCGCGCCGGCGGAGGCGTTGGCTGGCCGGGGTCGCCGGCAAGCCACTTCTCGACGTCGTAGTGGAAGAACTGCTTGCTCCAGACCATCCCGGCGAAGGCCTGGCGCTGGACCAGGCGCGCGTCGGGATCGCCGATCTCGCGCTGCAGGTCGGCATAGAAGCGATCGGCTTCGCCGCGCCGGAGCGCGAAGATGGCATCGAAGTCGGCGAAGGGCGGCGCGCGTTTCCCGCCTGTTGCGCTCGCCGTCAAGCGCAGCCGCACACGCACGCTGCCGCCCGCCGGCACGCTCAATGAGTAATGCGCGCCGGCCTTGGTTCCGGTCTGCGCGGGATTGACCGCCGCGGCCTTGCCCTCGACGACGTACTCGTGAAAGGCATCCTTGAAGAAACCCGTCGCTTCCGGCTGGTCAAAGTGGCGCCTGGCGTTGGTTTCGTTGTCGCAAAAAAGCAGTGTGGGTGCGCAATCGCCGTCGGCATCGCAGTCGAGGCGGAAGCTGCCCAGCTCCGGGTGTTCGATGCTGACGCCGCCGGCCGCTGCCGAAAGGGTGGGTTTCACGGTTCCCGCGCGCCACGACCAGGTGTTGCGGCAGCACAGTTGCGGCAGCAACGACAGCTTCGCCGCCTCGGCGCCGCGATTGTGCGCGGTCACCTGCATCAGGATGTCGTCGGTTGCGGCCTTTGCGTACTCGACGAACACGTCGAAGTAGGCGTCGGCGTCGAACAGGCCGGTGTCGAGCAACTCGAACTCCGCCTGCTCCGCGCTGCGCTGCCGGTTCTCGTGCAGCAGCCGGCGGTAAGGGAATTCTCCCTGCGGATATTTGTACAGCATTTTCAGGAAGGAATGCGTCGGCGTCGCATCGAGGTAGTAGTAGAGCTCCTTGACGTCCTCGCCGTGGTTTCCCTCGCTGTTGGTCAGCCCGAACAGCCTTTCCTTGAGCAGCGGGTCGCGGCCGTTCCACAGGGCCAGCGAGAGGCAGAGGTGTTGCCGGTCGTCGCTGAAACCGGCAATGCCGTCCTCGCCCCAGCGATAGGCACGGCTGCGCGCGTGCTCGTGCGGCAGGTAGCTCCAGGCGTTGCCGTCGGGACTGTAGTCCTCACGGACGGTGCCCCATTGCCGCTCGGAGACGTAGGGACCCCAGCGACGCCAGTCGGCGCGACCGGCCTTGTCGTCGGCCAGGCGCTGTTTTTCAGCGGCCATCGTGTCCACGCCTTGCTGCCGGCGAGGCGGGATGATGACCATTGCCGTGAACAGCATCTTTACGGCAGCGCAGGGCGTCCGGGTAAAGGCGCCGGCGCAGGGTTGGCACGCCGTGGCAGGCGGCATCCGGCAGATCCCTCCCGCCCGGGAAGTCCTTTTTGACCCGTACCACTGCTGCTCCTTTCGCTTCCATTGGGGGCGGCCGCCACAGCCGTCTGACAGCCGTGTTGGAGAAGAAGGTGACGAGCCGTGTCTGCAGGGGGCTTCCTTGCAGGCCTCGGGTGCTGACTCATGCCACGTCAGAGCCCGCCACTCCCGTGCCACCGGCTGCTAGCGCCGGACTGATTCTAGTCGATGCGCGCGACGGTGGCTGAAGTTTGGACGCCCCCGCTTGCGGCGGGTCGATCACAGCGCTACCGCCCTTCCCTGCTACCGCGTCAGCGCCATGAACAGCTCCGGCAGCCGTTCCGGCAGGCGCTCGATGTTGTCGATCACCGTATAGCGCCGACCGAAGATGTCACCGACGTAGTCGTCGGCCTGGCGGTCGAGGTTGATGCAGTAGCTGAAGATGCCCTGCTGATCGAGTTCCTCGACCGACTTGCGGGCGTCTTCGATGAGCAGGCGCTCGTCATGGACGTCGACGTCGGCGGGCTGGCCGTCGGTGAGCACGAGCAGCAGTTTCTTGTCCGCCTTCTGCGCCGCCAGGTAGTGCGCGGCGTGGCGCATGGCGGCGCCCATGCGCGTCGAGTAGCCGGCCTGCATCGCCGCCAGACGGCCCTTGACGACGTCGCCCCAGCGCTCGCTGTAACCCTTGAGGTGCAGGTAACGGACGTCGTGGCGGCTGTCGGAGTGAAAACCGGCGATGGCGAAGGGGTCGCCGAGTTGCTCGACCGACCAGGCGAGCAGGGACACCGCTTCCTGGCTCAGTTCGAGAATGCTCTGCTCGCCGCCGCCGGCGCCGACCTTGACCTTGTCGGCGAGCGACTGCGAAAGGTCGAGCAGGACCAGAACGGCCAGGTTGCGGCCGTTCGTGCGGTGACTCATGTTGATGCGCGGATCCGGGCTGGCGCCGCCCTTGAAGTCGATCAGCGAGCGCAGGGCGACGTCCAGATCGAGTTCGCTGCCGTCTTCCTGGTAGCGAATGCGCACCTTGTCCTGCGGTTTGAGGATGTCGAGCAGACGCTTCAGACGCCCGGCCAGCACGGCGTGTTTTTCGAGCAGACGGTCGATATCCGCGGCGTCGCCCGCCGGGTGCAGCGATTCGTAGAGACTGACCCAGTCCGGTCGATAGCTCTGGCTCTGATAGTCCCACTCTGGGTAGTGGCGCGGCGGCAGGCGGTCGACGTCGGCAGCGACGGGCGTCGGACGCTGCTCGTCGAACATCTCCTCGTCGTCGCTGAGTTCGTGAAATCGCCACAGGTGGCGGTTGTCGTCGCGATAGCTGACTTCGGTATCGGCAAAATGGACGTCGGCCAACTGGTCGCTCTGGCGGCGGGTACGAGCGATGTAGGCCAGCGCCAGGTCGGCGATTTCCTCGCTGCTCGACTCGCCCCGCGCCATCGTCTCGTGAAAGTGACGCACGAACTTGAGCAGCTCGGCGTCCTGGTAAGCGTGTGCGGAATCGAGCAAGGCGCGCGAGAGCATGCTCAGGCGATGGCGCAGGCAGGAGGTGGTTTCCGGGTCGCAGGCGCCGGCGCGCGGCGCCGGGTGCAGGGCCAGAAAAGTCCGCCGCAGGCCGGGGTAGGCGCGCATCACCAGCGTCTCGATGCGACTGTCTTCGAAGACCTCGATCGCCATGCGCTGCATCGGGCTGCAGTTGTCGGCGAACATCGGCGTGCTCCAGCGGCGATGTCCGGCGATGTGCGCCAGCGTTGCGCGGTAGCGGTCGATGCCGGAAACGCCGTGCGCGTCGTCCAGCACGTCGGGCAGGCGAATGCCGGAAGCGTCGTAATAGGGCAGCGATTTCTGCGCCTGGTCGAGGTGGCCCGGATACGGCACCAGTTGCGTGCTGTCGCCCCAAAGCCCGCGCAGGTAGAGGTCGAGCAGGCGTTCGTTGTCGACCAGCAGCGTGCCGTGCCGCTCGCGCTGCAGGACGGCGCGGCTGTCCGCCGACTTGAGGCTGAAGTAGTCGCGTTGCCGCTCGGGATGGTTGGGGTAGTTGCGGATACCGTAATCGACCCAGTTGCGCAGCCCGGCGATCGACAGCTGGTCGAGCAGCGTCGGTGCCTGGGCGAGGAAATCGGGCAGGCCGGGGCTGGCGAAAGTCTGGTGAATGCCGTGGATCGAACCGGTCGTGCGCTCGGAGAACTCCTGCGTCAGGTCCAGGTAGCGCTGCAGCTGCTGGCGCGAAGGCAAACGGCGGGCGACCGCGGCCAGCGACTGCAGGAAGGGCGTGATCGCCTTGGCATTCGGCGACTTGCACAGGGCATGCAGGCTGGCTGTGATCGCCGGCAGGGCCGCTTCGCCGACCAGCGTGGCGATCGGCGGCCACTCTTCGAGGAAAACCAGTACCGGCTCGACGCCGCGGCCCATGCCGCCGAGGAAACGCGCCGTATCGAGATAGGCGTCGACGCCCTCGGCCGAGAGTACGGCCAGCGCTTCGCGCATGCACTCCGCGAAGACGTCGGCGACCTGCGGGAAGCCACAGGCGAGCTGTTCGCGGTAGCCGTGCAACCGCCGTTCCCAGGCCGGGCCGGCAGTATCTCCGGGAGGGGCCATGGCCTGGCCCTGTGCCGGGCGACCGCGCTCAGGCGAAGGTGGCGTCGATGGCATGATCGAGGGTATCGCGAATGTCGCGGTCGTCGGTGATCGGGCGCACCAGCGCCATCCGGCAGGCATCCACCGGGGCGACCCCCCCCTTGATCAGCGTTGCGGCATAAACCAGCAGACGCGTCGAAATTCCCTCGTCGAGGCCATGCCCCTTGAGGCGCCGGGCGGCGGCGCCGACGCTCACCAGTTGCCTGGCGGTGGCTTCGTCGATGCCGCTTTCGCTGACCAGGATGGAGATTTCCAGCGCCGCGTCCGGGTAGTCGAACTCGAAAGCGGTGAAGCGCTGCTTGGTCGACTGCTTGAGGTCCTTCATCAGGCTCTGGTAGCCGGGGTTGTACGAGATCACCAGCTGAAAATCGGCGTGCGCCTGGATCAGCTCGCCCTTCTTGTCGAGCGGCAGCGTGCGTCGGTGGTCGGTCAGCGGATGGATGACGACGGTGGTGTCCTGGCGCGCTTCGACGACCTCGTCGAGGTAGCAGATGGCGCCGATGCGCGCCGCGGTGGTCAGCGGCCCGTCGAGCCAGCGGGTGCCGTTGGCTTCGAGCAGGTAGCGCCCGACCAGATCGGACGCGGTCATGTCTTCGTTGCAGGCAACGGTGATCAACGGGCGCGCGAGCTTCCAGGCCATGTATTCGATGAAGCGCGACTTGCCGCAGCCGGTCGGCCCCTTGACCATCACCGGCAGACGCGCCGCGTACGCCGCCTCGTAAAGCGCCACTTCCTTGCCCTGCGCCTGATAGAAAGGCTCTTCGCGAACCTTGAACTGCTCCTTGTCGGTCATTGCCTGGTCCTGTTCCCGTTGCTGTCTCGATCGCTGTTCGGAAGTCGTTCGTGCGGCGGCCAGCCCGCCGCTCAGCGATGCGCGCCGAGCTTGTCGCGCCAGCCTGGATAGAGCGTGTCGGCGTCGCCCGGGAAGGACTCGAAGGCACGCGCAAACTCCGGGTGCTCGCGGGCCCATTCGATCGGGTCGGCACCGGCCTGCCAGCACTCGTAGGCCTGGCGCAGTGAAATGGCGCCGGCGGCGGGGCTGTCGATGTGGCCGTACGAACCGCCACCCGAGGTGTTGATGACATTGCCGTGGCCGAGGTTGGCGAAGAAGCCGGGCAGACGCAGGGCGTTCATGCCGCCGGAAATGATCGGCGTCGTCGGCTTCATGCCGTACCACTTCTGGAAATAGGCCGGGCCCTGGTACTCGTCACGCTCGATGATGTAGGCGATCGCCCGGTCGTCGGCGGTGCCTTCCATCTTGCCGTAGCCCATGGTGCCGACGTGAATTCCCGAGGCCCCCTGCAGGCGCGCCATCTTGGCCAGAACGTAGGCGTCGTAACCGCGCTTCGAACTCGGCGAGGTGACCGCGCCGTGACCGGCGCGGTGGTAGTGCAGGTACTGGTTGGGGTACTGCCGACGCGCGGTGGTGACCATGCCCGGACCGCCGACGTAGCCGTCGACCAGGAAAGCGACCTTGTCGGCGTCGGGCCCGAAGGTCTCGAGGATGTAGTCGGCACGGGCACACATTTCGTAGTGGTCGTCGGCGGTGATGTTGGCCGAGAAGAGCTTCGCCTGCCCGGTCTCGTCCTGCGCACGTTTCATCGCGTCGACCACCAGCGGCATGACCTTCTTCATCGGCGCAAAGACCTGGTTTCCCTGCGGCTCGTCGTTCTTGATGAAGTCGCCGCCGAGCCAGAACTGGTACGCGGCCTTGGCGAACGGTTCGGGGCGCAGGCCCAGCTTGGGCTTGATGATCGTCCCGGCAATGTAGCCGCCGTCCTTGACCGGACGGCCGAGAATGCGCCACATGTCGGAAATGTCCTTGGCCGGTCCGTCGAACAACTGCAGCGCACGCTCGGGCACGTAGAAGTCATAGATCTTGGCGTGCTCGATGTCGCCCATGCCCTGATTGTTGCCGATCACCAGGGTCAGGAAGGAAACGATCATCATCCGACCGTCGGTGACGTTACGGTCGAAGAGGTCGAGCGGATAGGCAATGCGCATCTCTTCGCTGGCTTCGTCGATCAGATAGACCAGGGCATCGACGCCGCGGGTGAAATCGTCGGTGGTACACACCTCGACGTTGGTCCCGGTGGACGACTCGGCGGCGAAATGCGCGGCGGCCTGCAGATAGTCGTAACCGGCCTTGGGTTTCATCTTGTAGGCCACCAGAATGTGCTTGCCGCCACTGATCAGCTCGTCTTCCCTGAGGCTGAGGTCGGCGTAACGATTCGATTGGTCCATGCTTGTCTCCGTGTCTAGTATGGTCAAGAAAGTGTTCGTGGGTGTTTTTACCCGTAGGCCGGCTGCCCGTCAGTGGTTCATGTCGACCACCGCTGTGCGCTGCCAAAGGCGCAGCTGGGCAAGATCGACGCATTCCCCGGCCAGCGGCGCCCCCCCCAGGCGGCGCGCGGGCGCGCCAGGCTCGCCGAGATCGGAAAGCACGCTCAGCGCGCCGGCGAAGTCGTCGTCTGCGCTATAGGCGTTGACGGTGATTACGGTCGGGATGCCGGCGGCCGTCGCCGCCCGCAGCCCGGGCAGCGAATCCTCGACCGCCAGGCAGGCTTGCGGGGGCAGGTTCATTTGCCGCAAGACCCAGTGATAGATATCCGGAGCGGGCTTCTTGTCGGCCACCACATCACCGGCGCCGATGACTTCGAAGAGCGACTCGGCCTGGTCGCCAAAGCGGGTGAGCAGCAGGCTGTGCAGGCTCGACGGCGTCGTTGTCGTGGCGATCGCCAGGCGCACACCCGCGCGGCGCAACTCGCCCAGCAGGCGCGCCACGCCAGGCCGCAAGGCGATGCGACCGGCGCCCACCAGCTGCGCGTAGATCTCGCTCTTCAAGCGATGCAACCCGGTCAGCCAGGCGTCACTCGCTGGCCGCTGCAGCCACTGCGGTGCGTGCTGTGCCGCGAAGTGACGGATGCGCTCCTTGCCACCGGTCACCGCGAGCAATTCGCCGTAGGTGGCGACCGACCACTCCCAGTCCAGGCCGGACTGTGCAAAAGCCCGGTTGAAGGCCACGCGGTGGCCGTCGCGCTCGCTATCGGCGAGCGTCCCGTCAACGTCGAAGATGACCGCCTGCAGGACGACCGATTGCCCAAGCGTCGCGCTGCAAGGGCGCGAGATCATTGTGCGTTCGGCCGGCTGGTCTGCGTGCATTCGGGTCACATGGCGTCGTTCGATAGCGACCAGTGTAGGCGGCACAATAGATAATTAAAAGTTAAACTTTTTTCCATTTATAGTTAGCTTTTGCTATTTAATAAATCACTACGCATGAGCCATCGCTGTCTGTAGTCACAAGCAGCCACCTCCTCGTGCGGCGTCACAAGGGAAGGTGGCAATGCCTGCTGTTTTGGCGGATAATTTGCCCATGCGACCCAACAACCCGCTTCTGATCGGCAAATTATCGTGCCTATTGCGTTTACCGCCCTGACCAACGTCATCCGCGCCCTTGCCATGGACGCGGTGCAACAAGCCAACTCCGGCCACCCAGGCATGCCAATGGGAATGGCTGAAATCGCCGAAGTGCTCTGGCGTCGCCATCTGCGCCACAACCCGGGTAATCCACACTGGCCGGACCGCGACCGTTTCGTCCTTTCGAACGGCCACGGCTCGATGCTGCTGTACACGCTGCTGCATCTCACCGGCTACGACGTCTCGATCGACGACCTGAAGAACTTCCGTCAGTTTCGCTCGAAGACACCCGGGCACCCGGAAGTGGGACATACCCCGGGCGTCGAGACGACGACCGGTCCGCTCGGCCAGGGTCTGGCCAACGCGGTCGGCATGGCCATCGCCGAGAAGGTCCTGGCCGCCGACTTCAATCGTCCCGGGCACGAGATCGTCAATCACTCGACCTACGTATTCCTCGGCGACGGCTGCCTGATGGAGGGCATTTCACACGAGGTCTGCTCGCTGGCGGGAACGCTCGGACTGGGCAAGCTGATCGCCCTCTACGACGACAACGGCATTTCCATCGACGGCCATGTCGAAGGCTGGTTCACCGATGACACGCCGCAACGCTTCGCCGCCTACGGCTGGCAGGTCATCGCCGCCGTCGACGGCCATGATGGCGAAGCGGTCGACCAGGCGCTGCGCGCGGCGCGTGCCGACAGCGACCGCCCGACGCTGATCTGCTGCAAGACACGCATCGGCGAGGGTTCGCCGAACAAGGTGGGCAGTCACGACGTCCATGGCGCGCCTCTGGGAAGCGAGGAAGTCGCGGCGACCCGCGCGCATCTCGGCTGGCCGCACGCGCCCTTCGAAATTCCTGACGCCGTCTATTCGAGCTGGGACGGCCGCATGCGCGGTAACGTCTTCGAAAACAACTGGCAAGCGCGCTTCGCGACCTATCAGGCCGCGTTCCCGGAGTTGGCTGCCGAGTTCAGCCGCCGCACGAATGGCGAGCTGCCCGCCGACTGGAACGCGACTGCCGCGCAGGCGCTGGCCGAGGTCGCGGGCAAGGCGGAAAACATCGCCACCCGCAAGGCTTCGCAGAACGCCATCAGCGCCTTCGCGCCGCAGTTGCCAGAACTCATTGGCGGCTCGGCGGATCTGGCCGGATCGAACCTGACGCTGTGGAAGGGCTCGCAGGGCATCAGCCGCACCCAGGGCGGCAACTATGTCTATTACGGGGTGCGTGAGTTCGGCATGACGGCGATCGCCAATGGCCTCGCCCTGCACGGCGGCCTGATTCCGTACACCGCGACCTTCCTGGTCTTCTCGGACTACGCGCGCAACGCGATCCGCATGGCAGCACTGATGAAAGTGCGCCAGATCATGGTGTATACGCACGATTCGATCGGCCTTGGCGAAGACGGCCCGACGCACCAACCGGTCGAACACGTCGCCAGCCTGCGCCTGATTCCCAACGTTGACGTCTGGCGCCCGGCGGACGCCAGCGAAACGGCCGTGTCCTGGATCGCCGGCATCGAACGCAACGACGGGCCGACGATTCTGGCGCTGTCGCGACAGAATCTGCCGCCGGTGAGCAGTGGCGTCGCGCCCGAAGTGATTCGCCGCGGGGCCTACGTGCTGGCCGACTGCGCCGACCCACAGGCGCTGCTGATCGCCACCGGCTCGGAAGTCAAGCTGGCACTCGACGCACGTCAGGCGCTGGCCGACGAAGGGATCGCCGTGCGCGTCGTCTCGATGCCCTGCGCCGAGGTCTTCGATCGCCAGGAGGCGTCGTACCGGGAAGCAGTTTTGCCCCGCGCGCTACCGCGAGTGGCGATCGAAGCAGGCGTCAGCAGTTTCTGGCGCAAGTACGTCGGACTCGACGGCGCCGTTATCGGCATCGATCGTTTTGGAGAGTCGGCACCGGCAGACCAGGTGTTCGACTATTTCGGTTTCACGGTGACCAATGTGGTCACGACCGTGAAGACAGTGTTGTAATTTCTCAAGGAGACCGTTTCATGACAATCAAAGTAGGGATCAATGGCTTTGGCCGTATCGGACGGATGGTGTTTCGCGCTGCTGTGCAAGATTTCTCGGACGACATTGAAATCGTCGGCATCAACGACCTGCTCGAACCCGATTACCTGGCGTACATGCTCAAGTATGATTCCGTGCATCGTCGTTTCCAGGGCACAATCGCGGTCGAAGGCAACTCGCTCGTCGTCAATGGCAAGAAAGTCCGCCTGACCGCAGTCAAGGATCCGGCCGAGCTGAAGTGGAACGAAATCGGTGCCGATATCGTTGTGGACGCGACCGGTCTCTTCCTGACCACCGAGTCCTGCCAGAAGCACATCGCCGCGGGCGCCAAGAAAGTCATCCAGAGCGCACCGAGCAAGGACGACACGCCGATGTTCGTGTTTGGCGTCAATGACAGCACCTATGCCGGTCAGACGATCATTTCGAACGCTTCCTGCACCACCAACTGTCTCGCCCCGGTGGCCAAGGTACTGAATGACAACTGGGGCATCAAGCGCGGCCTGATGACCACCGTTCATGCAGCCACCGCCACGCAGAAAACCGTTGATGGCCCGTCCAACAAGGACTGGCGCGGTGGTCGCGGCATCCTCGAGAACATCATTCCGTCCTCGACCGGTGCAGCCAAGGCCGTCGGCAAGGTCATTCCCGAGCTCAACAAGAAACTGACCGGCATGGCTTTCCGCGTGCCGACGTCGGACGTCTCGGTCGTCGACCTGACCGTCGAGTTGAACAAGGAAACCACCTACGAGCAGATCTGCGCGGCGATGAAGGCTGCGTCGGAAGGCCCGATGAAGGGTGTTCTCGGCTACACCGACGAAAAAGTGGTGGCCACTGACTTCCGTGGCGAGAGCTGCACGTCGGTGTTCGACTCGGACGCCGGCATGGCGCTTGACGGCACCTTCGTCAAGGTCGTCTCCTGGTACGACAACGAGTGGGGTTACTCCTGCAAGGTGCTGGAGATGATCAAGGTAATGGCGCGCTAAAATGCCATTCAGGGGCGCTTTCGGGCGCCCCTCTCCTGACCCTCCTCACCGCCCTCCTTACCGCCCTCCCCCCGCCCTCCTCGGCTTCCTGAGGCAAAGCCCTTGACGACCTCTTGTTGGTCGCTCGACCGGTACCTGTTGCCGCCGGACCGGGGCCGACAGCGCCCGAACTGAGCCCATCGCCACTCGCCATGCCGCCCCTCGACAAGCGCTGCAACCCGTCGCCACGAAAACGATCGCCAGGCGAACGCCAGGCAAGCACTCGCCCCCCTTTGCTGCGTTGCGCGTACAGTGCACGGCAATCACGCAGCGGCGGATCTGACGGCTGCACTCAACCCAAGTCGTGTAGCCGCGACTCCGATCTAATTCTCACCCACCCGAGAATCGGCACGCTCGGCAGGGACAACGCTCCCGGTTGAACGTGGCACGGCCAGGCACTGTCAGAGAAAACGGCTGACAAATCGGCTCGTGCGTGCCCCGCCAACACGCCAAGAAAACCGCCCCAGATGGAAGCCTCGTCTGTACAACAAGAATAGGAACCCCATGCCCCGCGATACCAAGATCGTTGCCACCCTCGGGCCCGCGTCGTCGGACGCCGATGTGCTCGAACGCATGATCCGCGCCGGCGTCGACGTCGTGCGCCTCAATTTTTCCCATGGCAAACCGCAGGACCACATTGCCCGCGCGCAGCTGGTACGCGAGGCGGCCGCCCGTGTCGGGCGCCCAGTAGGTATCCTCGCTGACCTGCAGGGTCCGAAAATCCGTGTCGGCAAGTTTGCCGACGGCAAGATCTGGCTCGATAAAGGCGCCCCCTTCATCCTCGACGCCAAGTGCGAACTGGGTAACGCCGACCGCGCCGGCCTGGACTACAAGGATCTGACGCGCGACGTCTCGGCGGGCAGCGTCCTCCTGCTCGACGACGGCCGCATCGTGCTCGACGTTCAGCGCGTGCTTGGCTCGGAAATCTTCACCATCGTTCGTCACGGCGGCGAACTGTCCGACAACAAGGGCATCAACCGCCAGGGAGGTGGCCTCTCCGCCGCCGCGCTGACCGCCAAGGACATGGACGACATTCGTACCGCGGCCAGCATCGACGTTGATTTTGTCGCCATCTCGTTCCCCAAGAGCGCGGCCGACATGTACATGGCCAGGCAATTGATGCATGCCGCCGGCGGACACGCGCTGACCATCGCCAAGATCGAACGCGTCGAGGCGGTTGCCGCCCTCGAAGAGATCATCAGCGCCTCGGACGGGATCATGGTCGCCCGCGGCGACCTCGCCGTCGAGGTCGGCGACGCCGCCGTACCGGCGCTGCAGAAGCGCATGATTCGCATGGCGCGCGAGAGAAACAAGCTGGTGATTACGGCAACCCAGATGATGGAGTCGATGATCGTCTCGCCAGCGCCGACCCGTGCCGAAGTTTCCGACGTCGCCAACGCGGTTCTTGACGGCACCGACGCGGTGATGCTCTCGGCGGAAACGGCGGCCGGCCGCTTTCCGGTCGAAACCATCGAAGCGATGGCGCGGATCTGCCTGGAAGCAGAGAAGTCCGCCGAAGTGACTCTCGAACGCGAGTTCCTCAACCAGGTCTTCACGCGCATCGATCAGACCATTTCACTGGCCGCCATCTGGGCAGCGCATCACCTGAAAGTAAAGGCGATCGCCGCGCTCACCGAGTCCGGTTCGACGGCGCTCTGGATGAGCCGTCTGAACTGCGGCGTACCGGTCTACGCGCTGACCCCGCGCAGCGCAGCGTTGACCAAGATGAGCCTCTATCGGGCCGTCTTCCCGGTGCTGATGGACCAGCAACCGAGTAGCCGCGATGAGTTGCTGTACGAGGCCGAACAGTTGCTGATGAAGGAGAATCTGGTCGAAAAAGGCGATTTCATCGTGCTCACCGCTGGCGAGCCGATGGGCAACAGCGGCGGTACCAATACGCTGAAAATCGTTCGCGTGGGCGATCAGCAACCCGCTGCGAGCTGACGCCAACTAGTGCACTGTTGCACGCAGTAGGGAACATGAGAATGCTGGCGGCGACATGGTTTCAGGCGGGCTGTCCGGCGCGCTGAAAGTCGCGTCGGAAATGCAGCGCCACAGCAGCGTGCACGTCATTGCGAGGAGGCGTAGCCGGGATTTGGCGACGCGGGCAGCGCTATGGGCCGGGCGACGCAGAAAGCAGCGAGCGCCGACGACGCGCTCTTGGCAAGCGTGATGTGTCCTATAATCCCAACGCTCGACTGCCGCCGCTGCGATTTCCCCGCTCACATCACTCCCCTCCGGATCAGCCACGTGACCGATGCCCTCTTCGAATCGACGATCAAGAGCCTGCCGCTGCTCGGCCGCGGCAAGGTGCGCGACATCTATGCCGTCGGCGACGACAAGCTGCTGATCGTCACCAGCGATCGCCTCTCGGCCTTCGACGTCGTCCTCCCGGACCCGATTCCGGGCAAGGGCCAGCTGCTCACCCAGCTGGCCTGCTTCTGGTTCGAAAAACTCGCGGCCGTCGTTCCCAACCAGATGACCGGGATCGATCCTGAAACGGTAGTCGCCGCCGACGAGCGCGCGCAGGTGCATGGCCGCGCGCTGGTCGTCAAGCGCTTGCGGCCGTTGCCCATCGAAGCGGTGGTGCGCGGCTATCTGATCGGTTCGGGGTGGAAAGATTACCTGGCCAGCGGCGGCGTCTGCGGCATCCCGCTGCCACCGGGTTTGCGCCTCGCCAGCCGCCTGCCCGAGCCGATCTTCACGCCGGCGACAAAGGCTGCCCTTGGCGATCACGACGAGAACGTTTCGTTCGAGCGCGCGCAAGCCGACTGCGCACGCACGCTCGCCGACATCCTTCCCGCCAGCGGCAGGAGCGGCGCCGATATTGCCACGCAGGCACGCGACGTGGCCATCGCTCTGTACACCGCCGCCGCCGCGCACGCCGCTGCACGCGGCATCATCATCGCCGACACCAAGTTCGAGTTCGGCCTCGATGCCACCGGCACGCTGCACCTGATCGACGAAGTACTGACCCCCGACTCGTCACGTTTCTGGCCAGCCGACGCCTACCGTGAGGGAAGCAACCCCCCGTCCTACGACAAGCAGTACATCCGCGATTATCTGGAAACGCTGCCCTGGAACAAGCAGGCGCCTGGCCCGGCGCTGCCGCTGGCGGTGATCGCCGGAACACATGCCCGCTATGTCGAGGCCCTGCAGCGCCTCACCGGAGACAAACCTGTCGAGTGACCGCCGCGTGCGCGCGGCGCATGACAACCGGCCTACGCCCTTCAGCAAGGAGACCGCATGGGTCTAGAAGCCACGTCATCTGAGCGGCGCCGAGCGCCGTTGAACGTTCGCAGTGTCGCCATCGGCCAGCCCCTGATCTGGTTGGCCGCAGCCTGGCGCGACATGCGCGCCAATCCCGTCGCCAGCCTTTCGTATGGACTGCTGTTTGCCATCTTTGGCGACCTGATCACCATTTTTGCCTGGCGGCAGGGCCACCTGTTCATCGCCGCCACTTCCGGCTTCCTGCTGATTGCGCCGCTGCTCTGCGGCGGGCTGTACGAGATCAGCCGCCGCCGCCAGGCCGGTCAGTCTTCGACTTTTCTGATATCGCTGGCCGGCGGTCGCCGCAATGCGCGCGAGCTGGTCAAACTGGGACTGCTGCTGGCCATCGTCGGACTGTGCTGGGAACGCATTTCGACGCTGCTCTTCCTGCTCCTGGCACCCCATATCCCGCCCGATCTGCTGATCTTGCTCGCCGAGATGCCCAAGTTGCCGGAAAATCGCGATCTGATGATCATCTGGCTGCTGAGCGGTGGCAGTCTGGCTTTGCTGGTTTTCGCCATCACCGTCGTCTCGGTGCCGCTGCTGCTCGATCGCCAGGTGGGCTTCATCACTGCGATGCGCACCAGCCTGCATGCGGTCGACGCCAACATACGCCTGATGGTCCTCTGGGCGGCCATTGTTGCAACGCTGACCGTCCTCGGTATTGCCACCCTGTTCTTTGGCTTGGTCGTTCTCATGCCCTTGATCGGGCACGCGTCGTGGCACGCTTATCGCGACCTTGTAGAATAGCGAGGTGCTGGCGAGCACCCTCCTCTGCAACCACGGAACCCCTGATGACTGCCTCCCCCCTGTGCGACAACCCTCTGCTTGACCTGTCCGGCCTGCCGCGCTTCGACGCCATTGTGCCGAGCGACGTGCAGCCGGCTATCGGCAAGCTTCTCGACGACTGCCGCGCGCTGATCGTGCGGCTGACCACGGAAGGCGCCACAACGACCTGGGACAGCTTCGCGGCAGCGTTGAGTGACGGCCTCGAACCGCTGTCGCGCGCGTGGGGAGTTGTCGGCCATCTGCACGCCGTCAATGACGTCCCCGAATGGCGCGAGGCGTATAACCGCATGCTCCCCGAAGTCTCGCGCTTCTATGCCGAACTCGGTCAGAACCTCAAGCTCTTCGCCGCGTACCAGGCAATCGCCGGGAGCGCTGAATACGCCAGGCTTTCGCCAACCCGGCAGCGCATCATCGACAACGAGATTCGCGATTTCCGGCTCGCCGGCGCGGAGCTGCGCGACGATCAGAAGCCGCGCTTCCAGGCGATTGCGGAGGAACTTTCGCAGCTTTCGGCCAAATTCTCGGAAAACCTGCTCGACGCCACCAACGCCTTTGCCGAACTGGTGAGCGACGAGGCCGAACTGGCCGGCCTGCCCGACGACGCCCGCCAGGCCGCGGCCGAGGCAGCCGAGAAGGATGGCCACGACGGCTGGAAATTCACGCTGCACATGCCTTCGTACCTGCCGGTGATGCAATACGCCGACAGTCGCCGTCTGCGGGCGGTGATGTACCGTGCCTACGCCACTCGCGCCGCCGAATTCGGGGCTGCCGAGTTGGACAATACGCCGCTGATCGGCCAGATTCTCCGGCTGCGCCGTGAAGAGGCGCAGATGCTCGGCTACGCCAGCTTCGCCGAAGTGTCGCTGGTGCCAAAAATGGCCGATTCGGTGCCCCAGGTACTGGCCTTTCTGCGCGACATGGCGATCAAGGCCAGGCCCTTCGCCGAACGGGACATTGCCGACCTGCGCGCCTTCGCGCGTAGCGAGCTGCAACTCCAGGACATCGAGCCCTGGGACGTCGCCTACGTTTCCGAAAAGCTCCTGCAACAGCGGTACGCCTTCTCCGAGCAGGAAGTAAAGCAGTATTTCACCGAGGACAAGGTTCTCAGTGGCCTCTTCGAAGTCGTCGAAACGCTGTTCGGCGTCTGTCTCAAACGCGACAACGCGCCAGTCTGGCACGAGGACGTGCGCTTCTTCCGCATCGAAACGCCCGCCGGCGAACTGCTTGGCCAGTTCTACCTCGACCTTTACGCCCGTGAAACGAAGCGTGGCGGCGCCTGGATGGACGAAGCGATCACCCGTCGCCGACGGTCTTCCGCTGCCGCGGCGACAGACCCCATCCAGAAACCGGTGGCCTATCTCAACTGCAACTTCTCGCGCCCGATCGGTAACACGAATGGTCAGGCAAGGCCGGCGACCTTCACGCACGACGAAGTAATCACCCTCTTTCACGAGACCGGCCACGGCCTGCACCACCTGCTGACACGCGTCGACGAGCTGGCCGTTGCCGGCATCCACGGTGTCGAGTGGGACGCCGTCGAACTGCCATCGCAGTTCATGGAGAACTACTGCTGGGAGTGGAGCGTCGTGCAGGGGATGAGCAGCCATGTCGACACCGGCCACGCGCTGCCGCGCGCACTTTTCGACAAGATGCTGGCGGCCAGGAACTTCCAGAGCGGCATGCAGACGCTTCGCCAGATCGAGTTTTCGCTCTTCGACCTGCTCCTGCACAGCGACTTCGACCCGGCTGGAGAACGCAGCGTGCTCGACCTGCTCGGCGACGTGCGCCGCGAAGTCGCGGTTCTTGTCCCGCCCGAGTGGCACCGCTTCCCGAACAGCTTCTCGCACATCTTCGCCGGCGGTTACGGCGCCGGCTACTACAGCTACAAGTGGGCCGAAGTCCTCTCGGCCGACTGCTACGGCGCTTTCGAAGAGGCCGGCGACCCTTTCGACCAGAACACCGGACAACGCTTCCTGAGCAGCATTCTGTCGGTCGGCGGCAGTCGCCCGGCGATCGAGAACTTCCGCGCCTTCCGCGGTCGCGATCCGCAGGTCGACGCGCTGCTCAGGCACAGCGGCATGGTTTCGGTGTAAAGGAAGGTCACGCCCATGCACCCGACAACCGCCGTCCGCTTCGCCGCCATCGCCGCTGCCCTGCTGGCGGCCAGCGCGGTCAACGCGCAACAAACCTACCGCTGGATCGACGCGCGCAGCGGCGTCACCGTGATATCCGACCGGCCACCGCCGCCGGGAACGCCCGGGGTAACCGTCTCCGAGGGGGCCAACGCAGGCGAAGACGAGCAGCGACTTCCTTACGCCATACGCCAGGCGAGCGCCAGATTCCCCGTCGTCCTGTACACCAGCGCCGACTGTGGCGCCTGCCAGCAGGCGCGCGTGCTGCTCAATGGCCGCGGCGTTCCCTTCGTGGAAAAACTGCTCACCAGCCAGGACGAGCTGACGGCGCTTGGCCGGCAACTGGGCGGCGACGCCGTGCTGCCAAGCATCAGCGTCGGCCGGCAAAGCGCCACCGGCTTTACTGCCGCCAGCTGGAACGAGCTGCTCGACTTTGCCGGCTATCCGGCCACCGCTCCCTACGGCTTCAAACCTGCCGGCCCGCCCCGCGAATGAAGATCGCGAGCTGGAACGTCAATTCGCTCAAGGTCCGGCTGCCGCAGTTGCTCGACTGGCTGGCGGCGCAGAAACCCGCTGTCGTCTGCCTGCAGGAAACCAAGCTCGACGACCCGTTCTTCCCGAAGGCGGAGCTCGAGGCCGCCGGCCATCACGTCGTTTTCTCCGGACAGAAGACGTACAACGGTGTCGCTCTACTGACTCGCGAGCCGCCGACGGATGTCGTTTTCGGCAACCCGCTCCATGCGGATCCGCAAAAACGCCTGCTGGCGGCAACGGTGAGCGGGATTTGTTTCATCTGCGCCTACGTGCCGAACGGCCAGGCAGTCGGCAGCGACAAGTACGCCTACAAGCTTGCCTGGCTCGATGCGCTGATCGACTGGATCGCCGCGCAGCTGGCCGAGAATCCACGCCTGGTCCTGGCCGGAGACTTCAACATTGCGCCCGACGACCGCGACGTGCACGATCCGGCAGCCTGGGCTGGACAGATCCTGTGCTCCGCAGCCGAGCGGGCGGCTTTCCAGCGCCTTCTGGACCTCGGCCTGCGGGACAGCTTTCGCCTCTTCGAGCAGCCGGAGAAGAGCTTTTCATGGTGGGATTACCGGATGCTCGGTTTCCAGAAGAACCGCGGGCTGCGCATCGACCACATCCTGCTGTCGACGGCGCTCGCCGGACGCTGTACGGGGGCCGAAATCAAGCGCGACCTGCGCAAGCTCGAACGACCGTCGGATCACGCGCCGGTGACCGCGGAACTGGCCGATTGATGGACAGCCCGCAACCTGGCAGTCTGCCGCCATCCCTGCTCGCACTCTATCCGGCACTGAGCTCGCTGCCGGCCGATCAACTCGCGGATCTCGGCCAGAAAATGACGCAGCGCGACCTGCCCGCCGGCACGAAACTGTTCAGCGAACGGCAGGACTGCCTGGGATTCCCGCTGATTCTTGCCGGCACGATCAAGGTCGTGAAGAGCACCGCCGGCGGCCGCGAGATGCTGCTCTACCGTGTCGAGCCGGGCGGCTCGTGCATCATCAGCTCGAGCTGCCTGCTCGGTCACACGCCGTATTCGGCGCGCGGCATTGCCGAGACGCCCCTGTCGCTGCTGCTCCTGCCGATTGCCGCGTTCGAGAAACTGCTCGCCGAAAACGGGCGCTTCCGCGACTTCGTCTTCCACCTGTTTGCCGAGCGCATAGCCGAGCTGATGCAACTGGTCGAAGAAGTGGCTTTCCACCGCCTCGACCAGCGCCTGGCAAAGCTGCTCGTGGCCAGGGGTGAAAGCATCCAGGTCACACACCAGGCGCTGGCCGAGGAACTCGGCAGCGTCCGCGAGATGGTCAGTCGTCTACTCAAGGGCTTCGCCGTGCAGGGACTGGTCAGGCTGGGCCGCGAACAGATCACGGTGATCGACGCGAGCGGGCTGCAGCAACTGGCGGACAGCCCTCGCTGATCGCCGCTGGCCCCCCGCTGGCGGCGCGGCATTGCCGCCGTGACCCCGTTGACCCTGTGACTCTGTGACTGCGGTTACATACAGCCAGGCTGCAGCGGCGTACTCTGGCGCCGTCACTCACCAACGCTCACGGAGCCAATCATGAAAACCAATGTCGGTGGAATCGACAAAATCCTGCGTATCGTCGTCGGCATCGCGCTGATCACGATGGCCGCCCTCGGGGTCGTCGGCGCCTGGGGCTGGATCGGCGTGGTACCGCTGCTGACCGGCCTGTTTGGTGTCTGTCCCGCCTACCTGCTGCTTGGAGCCAACACCTGTCCGGTCAAGAAAACCGGCTGAACGGCGAGCTGCCTGCGCGAACGGCGTCGCCGGACCGGCGACGCCGTTTTCACGTCAGGCTGTTGGCCAGGCGAACGTAATCGGCCACCGACAGCTCCTCAGCCCGACAAGTCGGTGAAACGCCGAGCGCCGCCAGCTGATCCTCGTCGACCATCCCCCGGAGACTGTTGCGCAGCATCTTGCGGCGCTGCCGGAAAGCGCTGGCGACGAGCGCCGAAAAGCGCGCTTCGTCGCCCGCCAGCAGAGTTTCCGGCGAACGCGGAATCAGGCGCACCAGCGCCGAGTGCACCTTGGGCGGCGGATCGAACGCCTCTGGCGGCACGTCGAGCAGACGATCGATGACGAAACGGTACTGCAGCATCACCGTCAGCCTGCCGACATCGCCACTACCCGGCTCGGCGACCATGCGGTCGACGACCTCGCTTTGCAGCATGAAGTGCATGTCGCGCACGCAGGTGGAATAATCGGCGAGATGAAAAAGGAGTGGCGTCGAGATGTTGTACGGCAGATTGCCGACAATGCGCAGGTGAGCGCCCGCGCTGCTGGCCAGTCGACCGAAATCGAAGGCCAGCGCGTCACCCTCGTGCACCGTCAGTTTGTCCGCCGAATAGATCTTCCCGAGTCGGGCAACGATGTCGCGGTCGATCTCGACGACGTGCAGATGGTCAAGGCGCCGCAACAGGGGAGCGGTCAGGGCGGCCAACCCTGGGCCAATCTCGACCACCTTCTCGCCACGGCGTACGGCCAGCTGGTCGATGATCTCGTCGATGACCTGTTCATCGACGAGAAAATTCTGGCCAAAGCGCTTGCGCGCGACGTGCTTCCTCATGCCCTCGCTGGCCTGCTGCCAGCGGCGCGCGCCACCATTTCGATGGCCTGCTCGATGGCCACCAGCAGGCTGCCGGGATCGGCCCGTCCGCTGCCCGCCAGTTCAAGTGCGGTGCCATGATCGACCGAGGTACGGATGATCGGCAGGCCCAGCGTGACATTGATGCCGTGGCCAAAACTCGCGTACTTGAGCGCGGTAAGGCCCTGGTCGTGGTACATCGCGAGAACGCAGTCGCCGCGCTCGAGGACCGGCCGAGAGAACATCGTATCGGCCGGCAGCGGGCCGAGCAGGGTCATGCCTTCGGCCCGCAACCGCTCGAGCACCGGCGCGATCACCTCGATCTCCTCATGACCGAGGTAGCCCCCCTCGCCGGCGTGCGGATTGAGGCCGGCAACCAGAATCCGCGGGCGATCGATGCCGTACTTCGCGCTCATCTCGCGGTGCAGGATACGCAGGGTCTCCTCGACGGCCGTCTGGGTGACCGCCGCTGGCACGTCACGCAGCGGCAAATGCGTCGTCACCAGTGCCACCCGCAAGCCGCCGCCGGCGAGCATCATCACCACCCGTGGCGTTGCCGTCCGCTCGGCCAGGTACTCGGTATGCCCGCTGAAGGGAATGCCGGCATCGTTGATGACACCCTTGTGCACCGGGGCGGTGACCATGGCGGCAAATTCACCGCTCTGGCAGCCGCTCAGTGCTCGCTCCAGCAGTGCCAGCACGTAGCGGGAATTGGCCGGATCGAGGCGACCGGGGGTCGCCGCGGCGGCCAATGGCTGGTGAAGCACTTCCAGCGTGCCGGCTTGCGGCGGCAGACCGGCTTGCCAGTCACGGAGCTGGCCGGGAAAGTGCAGGGCCTCGGCGCGCTCGGCGAGCAGTGAGCGATCGGCAAGAACGACGATTCGTGCCGGGAAGCGAGCAGCCAGCGCGCAATCAGCCAGACGCAGGCAGATCTCGGGGCCGACGCCGGCCGGTTCGCCACTGCTGACGGCGATCACCGGCGCGCTCGACAGGGCGCTCAACGCTCCTCCAGACGAAGCTCCACGTAGGCGCGATCTCTCGTCTGGCGCAGCCAGTCCTGATAGGCCTCGTCACGCTTGCGCTCACGCAGCACCTGCCGTGCTGCAGCGCGTTGGCGATCACTCGATACATCCTGGACACGACGCTCGAGCACCTCGATCAGATGGAAGCCAAAGGGTGACTGCACCGGCTCGCTGAGCTCGCCCGGGGCCAGCGCATTCATCGCCCGCTCGAACTCCGGAACCGTGTCACCCTCGTAAATCCAGCCAAGATCACCACCCTTTGACGCCGAGCCATCCTGCGAGAAGAGCCTGGCCAGGTCGGCAAAGCTCTCGCCGTGCTTGATCCGTTGGCGCAGACTCTCCAGGGTGTGCCTGGCCTCGGGCTCCGAGACCACTTCGTTGACCTTGATCAGGATATGCCGTGCGTGCGTCTGCTGAACAGCCGGCAAGGCACCGCCACCCCGCTTGTCCAGCAATTTGATCAAGTGAAATCCATTCGAGCTGCGCAGAACCGGCGACACGTCGCCCACCTTGAGCGTCGTCGCCACTTCGGCGAACATGGTCGGCAGGCGGTTGAGCGAACGCCAGCCAAGATCGCCGCCACGCAGACCATCCGGGGCATCGGAATAAGCGGCAGCCAGTTGGGCAAAGTTCTCGCCTTTGCGCAGCCGTTCAACGATCTGGTCGGTCTTGGCGCGCAATTGCTGAATCTGCTCCGGGCTGGCCGACTCGGGAGCGCGCAGCAGGATATGCGCGATCTGATACTCCTCGCCGGCAGCCGGCCCGGATTCGCCCACGAGGTAGTTATCGATCTCGCCTTCGGAGACGAAAATCCGGCTGTCGACCTCGCGCTCACGCAAGCGTGCAATGGTCATCTCGGCACGAATCTCTTCGCGAAAGCTGGCAAAGGCAATACCGTCCTTTTCCAGGGCGACGCGAAACTGTGCGAGTGACAGTTTGTTGTTGGCAGCAATACGTTGCAAAGCCTGGTCAAGCTGTGCGTCGTCGACGCGCAGGCCGACCTCGCGGGCGAACTGCAACTGCACCTTGTCCATGACCAGACGCTCAAGCATCTGTTTTTCGAGCACATCCCGCGGCGGCAGGGTGGTCCCCTGGCGCTGCAGTTGACTCAGCGCAGAAGCGAGACGCGAGCGCAACTCGTGATGCGTTATCACTTCGTCATTGACGACGGCGACGATACGGTCGGCAGGCAGCGGCTGGCTGGAGGGCTGTGCAGCGCTTTGCGCCGCGGCCACTCCGACGAAAAAAAGGGATAGCAGCAGCGCGCGAAATAAAAGCATCATGGTCAACACCTACTGTTCGGCCAGAGCCGAATCCGTCTGCGGCTGATTGGCCACACCGTAGCCGGGAATCCGGCGCTGGAGGAGGCTGATCGGATTCGAGCCCAGGCGCGAGAAATCGCTCAGTTCAAGTTGCACGAAGGCTCGCGTCGTCGCGTCCGCCTCGGTGGTCTGCAGACGCTGCCCGACGACGCGCACCACCCAGCAGCCGGCGTTGTATTCCAGGCCGCCGATAATTTCGATCGGCTGGTTCTGCAGAAACGAATAGTTGTAGCGACCGACCGCCTGCCAGCGGCCATCGATCGGCCACTGCCCGGAAACGTCGACCTGCTTGATCGGCGTCACCGCCTGCGTGTTGTAACTGTACGACGCATTGAGCAGCTTGCCGGCCTCCGGGAAATAGCGCGCACCGAAGGAATAGCGTTGAAACTCCTGATCGTCCACGGTGTATTGCAGGGCGGCGTCGGCATAGACCCGCGGCAGGATCTGCCCGGTGAAGCCGGCCAGAAAATCCGACCTGTCCCACTGCCGAGTGGTCGCTCCCGGCAGCGCCACCTTGTCCTTGGTGAAATAGAGCCGCTGACCGACCATCCCGCGCATGATCTCATTACCGGAAGTCGGATTGATCAGGCGCGAGGAAAGGGCGGCGGTCAGCTGATTGGCGTTGTTGATGCGGTCCCAGCCGGAGAACTGGTTATCGGCAAAGATCTGCGCAAAATTGAAGTCGGCCAGCGCGGTATCGAAGATCGGAATATCGTCCTGATTCTCGTACGGTATGTTGAGGTAGTAAAGACGAGGCTCCAGGGTCTGCGTATAGTCGCGACCGAACCAGTTGCTGGGGCGCTCGAAAGTCATTCCCGAATCGACGCTGAAGATCGGCAGGTTGCGATTGATCGAAGTCGGGAGGATATTCGTCGAGCCTGGGTAATTCAGGGCATAGTGAGTGACATTGACGCCGACGCGCGGCGTGACATACCAGCCGGGGGTGGTGTAGGGCAGTGAAATCTGTGGTTGCATGACCGTCCGCTGCCCGTCGACGGTAGAGGAATCGGGACGGACAAAACTGGTGTACTGCCCGAAAAAGGCGCTGTCGGTCGACAACAAATCCGGCTGGCGCGCGTTTACGGTGATTTGCGGCAAGAGCTGATAGGGCGGAGTGACCGGGTTCTGCGGGTCCGGCTGCAGGGTCTGGAAGGTCTGCACGTTGGCCGTCGCATTCCACCATCCGCCACCACCGTAGCTAAGCAAGCCTTGCTGCAGAAGTTGCGTTTCGGAGGTCTTGGTGATCTCGCTCGACAGGTCGGTGTAGTAATCGCTGTCCGAGACCCGGTTGTAGTTGATCGCGCCCGAGAAACCGTTGGCGGCGACCTGAGAATGGGTCAAGGCCACACCCCAGCGATCGCGGTTCGCCACCCGATCATTCGGAAGATACTCGCCACGGACGTTGCCGAAGTAGGTTCCCCCGTACGCCGCGTTGAGGTAGCGAAAGTCGGTGCCGAGCAGCAGACCGCGCTTGGTGAGCAGGGTCGGCTCGAACGTGGCATCCATGTTCGGTGCAATGTTCCAATAGTAGGGCAGGGTGAATTCGAAACCGCTGTCGCTACTCGTTCCGTAGCTTGGCGTCAGAAAACCCGACTTGCGGTGATTGTTGAGCGAAAAGGATAACCACGGCGAGTAGAGAATCGGCACTCCGAGGAAGTGGACGGTGGCATCGTTGCCACTCCCCACCTCGTTGTCGTAGTCGAGCTTCAGGTCGGCGACGCTGAGAAACCAGTCGTCATTACCGGGCTTGCAGGTGGTGTAGGTCGCCGAACTCAGACGAATCTGGTTCTCGCCCTCGAAATCGATGCGCTGCGCCGTGCCGCGTGCTTCGGTCGGCTCGCCGTTTGCGTCCTGGTGATACTTGAGCTTGGTCTGCCCGGGCAGCAGGCCGAAGGACATGGGTGCCGCAAAACCGCCGCTGAATTCGCTGTCTGCTTCGGTTGGTGCCAGGCCGGAAGCGACGTCGCCGCGGGATTTCGCTCCTGCCGCAGAACGCGGCGGGCGCTTCACGAAATACGAAGCATCGTCGAAGAACCCAAAATGATCCTCGAGCCGCATACGCATCTTGGTCCCTGAGACGACGTCATCACGCTGCTGAAAGCGCGCGCTCCCGACCGCCTCGACCTCGTCTTCGACCGGCCAGTAGGTCAGTTGATCGGCCGTCAATACCTTGTCGGCCTGGCGCAACTCGGCGTCGTCCTGGGCAATGAGCTCCCGGTCAACGACGCCCGAAATCCTCTGCGCACTCAGGAAGGTTGCTTGCGACCCGGCCTCCGCCTCGGCGGGCGGCGTAGCGCTGGCCGGCGACGAGGGCGACGGCACGGCAGCCACCGCCCCGGCCGGCTTGACCGGCACCGGCGAGGGCGTGGAAATCACGCTCGGCGCCGCCTTGTCCACGCTCGGCGCCGCCTTTTCGGCTGGCGGCGGCACGGCGATTGTCGTGGCCGGCGACGCGGATAGCGCCGACGGGGCCACGGTCTCCGCGCCACGGGCACTGGCTTTCGGCGTCTCGGCGAGCGGTGCGGCCAGGCCTTGATCGGGCTGGCTGATCACCGGCTGCTCCGCGTCCCGCGCCAGCGCTTTCCCCGCCTGCACGTCGGGCCCGACGTTCGCAGCCGGCGAACTGACGCCTTCAGCCGACGGCTGCTCGCTGACCTCGACTGCAGCCTGGACTGGCTCTTCCGCGGTCGTCGGCGTTGGCACGGGTCGCGCTTCGATGACCGGAGTCACGACAGGCTTGCTCTCCGCAGGCGCAGCGTCTGCCTGCCCCTCAGGCGACCGCTTGACCGGGGCGGCGGGCACAATGGCCGGCAGGCCAAGCAACGCCGGATCGACGCGCAACGGTGGCGCCGGCTGCGCCTGCGCGACGCCGGGCAGGCTGGCGAGAAGCGTCGTGGCCACGGCGCAACGAAAGATCAAGGTCCGCGGCTTGCGCCGAAAGGGAAACGTCATGCCAAGGTTGTCAATAAAGAATGCCAGGAATTGTTGGGACCATTCCGATTGTTCGGACGCCGGGCTGTGGGTTTGGTCGTCTCTGCGGCGGCACTTCAAGCACTGCCCGGATGGTAGAATCGGTCGCATATTTTAGCACCATCGTTCAAGGAGAAGCGGCATGCCGCGTACCGCCCTGCTGCGCAACTGGCTCCGACAGGTCTTTGAGCCAACTTTCCCAGGCTGGGATGCGCGCCTCGAAGCGGCCTCGGCCGACGCCAGCTTCCGGCGTTACTTTCGCGTCGAGCTCCCCGATCGAACGACGCGCATCGTCATGGACGCGCCGCCGGAGAAAGAAGACTGTCGCCCCTTCATCAAGGTCGCCGCCCTCTTTCGCGAGGCCGAGGTGCATCTGCCCGCGGTGCTCGCCGCCGACCTCGAACAAGGCTTCCTGCTCCTCTCTGACCTCGGCAGCAGCACTTACCTGAGTGCCCTGCACGACCGGAGCACGGCGGCGCGACTGTACGCCGACGCCAACCGGGCACTGCTCGCCATTCAGCTCGCCAGTCGACCCGGTGTTCTTCCCGAATACGACGGTGACCTGCTCGGCCGCGAACTGGCCCTGTTCCCCGACTGGTACCTGCGCCGTCACCTCGGAGTGACCATCGACAAAGGCATGCAATCCACCCTGCAGACGGTGTTCGCAGCGATCCTGGCCAACAACCTCCGACAGCCAAGGGTCTACGTCCATCGCGACTACCACTCGCGCAACCTGATGCTCGTCGGCGAGCCCGCGCCCGCTTTTCCGAGCAACCCCGGAATTCTCGATTTCCAGGATGCTGTTTACGGTCCGCTGACCTACGACCTCGTCTCGCTCTACCGTGACGCCTACATCGCTTGGCCGGAAGATCAGGAGCTCGATTTCGTGATCCGTTACTGGGAAGGCGCGCGCCAGGCCGGATTGCCGGTAGAGGCCGATTTCCACGACTTCTACCGCGACTACGAATGGATGGGGGTACAGCGCCAGCTCAAGGTGCTCGGCATCTTCGCGCGCCTGTGCCATCGCGACGGCAAGGAGAACTACCTCGCGGACATGCCGCGCGTGCTCGGCTATCTGCGGCGAAGCTGCGAGCGCTACAGAGAACTGCGGCCGCTGGCACGCCTGCTCGACGTGGTCGAGAAGCGGCCGGTCGACGTCGGCTACAGCTTCTGATGAAGGCCATGATTCTTGCCGCCGGGCGCGGCGAACGCCTGCGCCCGCTCACCGATACGACCCCCAAACCACTGCTGATGGCGGGCGGCAGGGCGCTGATCGCCTGGCATCTGCAGGGCCTGGCCAGGGCCGGTTGGCGCGAGGTGGTGATCAACCACGCCCATCTCGGCGAACAGATCGAGGCGGCACTGGGCAACGGCAGCGACTTCGGCCTGCACATCGCCTACTCACCCGAAGCCGGCGGAGCGCTGGAAACCGCCGGCGGCATCGCCAGCGCGCTGCCACTGCTTGGCGACGAACCCTTCCTGGTGGTCAACGGCGACATCTGGTGCGACTGGGATTTCTCGCGGGCCAGGCGCATCGCCAGCACCCTCGACCGCGAGCACGCCCATCTGCTGCTGGTCGACAACCCGCCACACCATCCTGGTGGCGACTTTTGCCTGGATGGCCAGATCGTGCGCGCAGCGACCGGAAACCGCACTGGCTCTCTGACCTACGCCGGCATTGGCGTCTTCCCGCCCGACTTCTTTGCCACCGTCGCGGCCGGCGTGAAAATGAAACTTCGCCCCCTGCTGGACGCGGCCATTGCCCGCGGTACGCTCACCGGCGAACGACACGGCGGTCGCTGGGTCGACGTCGGAACCCGCGAACGCCTCGCTGAACTCGACATGGAGCTTGCCTCAAGCAGATGAGTCTCAAACCCTACGCCAAGCGTCGCCAGCGGGTACTCGACAGCCTCGGGGACGGCGTCGCCGTCCTGGCCACGGCACCAGAGCGCCTGCGTAACCGCGACTCGCATTATCCCTACCGCTTCGACAGCTACTTCTGGTATCTGAGCGGCTTCCCCGAGCCCGATGCGGTGATCGTCCTGGTCGGCGGCGCGGAAGCGAAAGCGATCCTCTTCTGCCGCGAGAAGAACGAGGAGCGCGAAACCTGGGACGGTTTTCGCTACGGCCCCGACGCTGCCGCCGCCGCCTTCGGCTTTACTGAAGCGCATCCGATCGGCTGTCTCGACGAAATGCTGCCCACGTTGATCGCCAACCACGCGGCGCTGTGGCACTCGCTGGGTCACGACAGAGAATGGGACAGCCGCATCGGCAACGCGCTGAATGCCGTTCGTTCCCAGGGGCGCAGCGGCACGCGCGCGCCCGGTGAAATCCGCGACCTGCGTGGCCTGCTCGATGAGATGCGGCTGAGCAAGGACGCGCACGAAGTCCAGCTCATGCGCCACGCCGCCGACATCGCTTCGGCCGGCCACAGCCGCGCGATGCGCGCGTGCAGGCCGGGCATGGCCGAATACGAACTCGAAGCAGAGCTGAGCTACGAATTTCGCCGCCGCGGCGCCGACGGCCACGCCTACACGCCGATCGTCGCCGGTGGCGCCAACGCCTGCATCCTGCACTACGTCGACAACAACAAACTCCTGGCGGGCCAATCGCTGGTCCTGATCGACGCCGGCTGCGAGGTCGCCGGCTACGCCTCGGACATCACCCGCACCTTCCCGGTCGGCGGACGTTTCAGCGCCGAGCAACGCGAGGTCTATGAAATCGTCCTCGCGGCGCAGCAGGCGGCGATTGCCGCAGTACACCCCGGCGCCTCGTTCACCGACTACCACCAGGCGGCGCTGCGCGTCCTGACGCAGGGGCTGATCGATCTCAAGCTGCTCACCGGCAGCGTCGACGGCGCCGTCGAAAGCGAAGCCTACAAACCCTGGTACATGCACCGCACCGGCCACTGGCTGGGGCTCGACGTCCACGATGCCGGCGACTACAAGACCGGCACGGCCGACGACGACTGGGTCAAGCTGGCTGCGGGCATGACGCTGACCGTCGAACCGGGCCTCTACCTGCGCCCCGGCAGCGCCGTTCCGGAACACCTGCACGGCATTGGCGTGCGCATCGAGGACGACGTACTGGTCACCAGCGACGGCTGCCTGGTGTACACCAATGCACCGCGAACGGTTGCCGAAATCGAGGAGGTCATGCGCCATGAGTGAGCCGGCGAACGGCGCGGAGAGCACGAACGCAAGCTCTGTCGACGTCGCCATCGTCGGCGCCGGGCCAGTTGGCATGTCGCTGGCCTTGGCGCTGGCCGGCGGGCCGCAGAGCGTGCTCTTGCTCGACAGCCGCCCGCACGCGGCCTGGGCCCGCGACCCGCGCGCGCTGGCGCTGGCGCATGGCAGCCGCCAGCTGCTTGAACGTCTCGGCGCCTGGAAGGCAAGCGCGGCAACGGCGATCGAAAGCATCCACGTTTCGCAGCGCGGCGGTTTTGGTCGCACGCTGATCGATGCCCGCGAATACGGCATCGCCGCGCTCGGCTACGTGATGCGCTACCGCGATCTCGCCGCCACCCTCGACGCGCGCATCGACGCGACGCAGTGCTTGCACGACTGCACGCTGCTCGACATCACGACCGGCAACGACACGGCCGAGATTACGCTGGCGGCGCAGAACAGCGACCCCGCCGCGCCGCGACGAATCCGGGCCAGACTCGTTGTGCACGCCGAAGGTACGCCGGTCAGCGACCCCGACGTGCGCGTTTACGATTACCGGCAGCACGCCGTGGTCGCCGAAGTTCGCCCCGTTCCTGGTCACCAGCAGCGCGCCTGGGAACGTTTTACGCCCGATGGTCCGCTTGCCCTGCTGCCGCTGGGGCAGGACTACTCGCTGGTGTTTACCGTGCCACCGGAAAAGGCCGCCAACCTGCTCGCCCTCGACGAGGCTGACTTCCTCGCCGCGCTACGGGCGCAGTTCGGCAGCCGCCTCGCTTTCGTTGCCAGTGGTCCGCGCACCAGCTTTCCGTTGGCGCTGCGGGTCCGCGAGCAACTGGCTGGCCGACGCCAGGTGTGGATCGGCAACGCCGCGCAAAGCCTGCACCCGGTTTCCGGACAGGGCTTCAACCTCGGTTTGCGCGACGCCTGGGAACTCGCGGCGGTGCTGCTTGCCAACGCCAGCGGCGACGCGGGCAATGCCGCTGTCCTGGCCGCCTACGCGCGTTCTCGCCGCCTTGACCGCCAGGGCAGCATCGCCTTCACCGACGGCCTCGTGCGCGTCTTCGGCATAGACCTGGCGCCGCTACGGATCGCTCGTGGCGCAGGGCTGCTGGCACTCGACGTCTTGCCGCCGCTGCGCCACTTCGTCGCCAAACGAATGATCTGGGGGGCCCGCGCCTGGCCATGAACGGTCGACGCCAGGCTCTTGGCTGCGCTTAAGCGCAGCCAAGAGCGCCCGCAAAGCACGAAAATGTCGTCGCCGCAGTTCGCTTTTACAGGCGATTCCGCTAGACTTCGCCGATTCCCCAGTTCCAGCAAGAGCGCCCTCACGATCCCATGCCGCCAACCAACAAGACCCCACCACTGATCGAGTTCAAGGGAACCACCCTGCCCATCGTCACGGTCAGCCTGCGATCGCTGCAACTGGGCGAACTCGGCGAAGCCGCCAGCGCGCTGTTCGGCGACGATCCCTTTTTCGATGGCGAGGCTGCCGTGCTCGACTTGTCGCAGGCGGCTGCCGCCTCGTCGGCCAAATGGCAGTTCTTGAAGGAGCTCTTCAGGACCCACGGGCTGAACGTGATCGGTGTCCGGGGCGGCAGCGATGAGCTTCGCGAAAGCGCCCGCACGGCCGGCCTGCCGACCTACGCCGCCGTCGATCGTTCGCTACGCGCGGCGCCCCGTGCCGACGACGAGCGTCCGGCGCCCGCCGCGCCGCCGCCAGTGCCGGAAGCAAAGTCGGAAGCAAAGCCCGAGCCAGCGCGGGAAGCAAAGCCCGAGCCCGCCGCCGCCAGCACTGGCGCAAGGTCGCCAACGCTGTTCCTCACTCGGCCCTTGCGTTCGGGGCAACAGATCTACGCACGTGGCGGCGACCTGGTCGTTCTCGCCGCGGTCAACTCCGGTGCCGAAGTCATCGCCGACGGCAACATCCACATCTACGCCCCCTTGCACGGTCGTGCACTGGCGGGCGCCAGCGGCGATACCGAGGCACGCATCTTCAGCACTCGCTTCGATGCCCAGCTGGTCTCGGTTGCCGGACTGTATCGGACTTTCGACAGTGGCGTACCGAGCGATCTGGCGGGCAAAGCGGTGCAGGTCAGGCTCGCTGAAAAAACTGGCGACAGCTCCGGTAAACTGGTTGTCGAGCCACTCAGGACAGAGTAGCAGCGACTCGGGCAGCGGCAATGGCACCGCAAGCGCTGCGCGGATCAGCAGAAAGCCCATTCTGCGGGTAGAATCTCGTCTTTAATCTGCGGAGAAACATCCGTGACACGTATTGTCGTCGTAACGTCGGGCAAGGGTGGAGTCGGCAAGACCACCACCAGCGCCAGCTTCGCATCAGGGCTCGCCCTGCGTGGTTACAAAACTGCCGTCATCGATTTTGACGTCGGTCTGCGCAACCTGGATCTGATCATGGGCTGCGAGCGCCGCGTGGTCTACGACCTGGTCAACGTTCTCAACGGAGAAGCAACGCTCACCCAGGCGCTGATTAAGGACAAGCACTGCGAGAACGGCAATCTCTTCGTCCTGCCGGCTTCACAGACTCGCGACAAGGACGCGCTCAGCGAAGAAGGGGTCGAGAAAGTCCTCAAGGAACTCGAACACATGGCCTTCGATTACGTCGTCTGCGATTCGCCGGCGGGCATCGAGCGCGGGGCGGTTCTGGCCCTGACCTTTGCCGACGAAGCGCTGGTGGTCAGCAACCCGGAAGTTTCCTCGGTACGCGACTCGGACCGCATTCTCGGCATCATCCAGGCCAAGTCACGCCGTGCCCTGAGCGGCGGCGAGCCGGTCAAGGAACATCTGCTGATCACCCGCTACTCGCCAAAGCGCGTCGAAGAGGGGGAAATGCTCTCGTACAAGGATGTGCAGGAGATTCTGCGCGTGCCGATCATCGGCGTCATTCCCGAGTCTGAAGCGGTACTTCAGTCTTCGAACGCCGGCTCGCCTGCGATCCACCTCGCCAACAGCGATGTTGCCGGCGCCTACCTTGACGTGGTCGGCCGCTTCCTCGGCGAAACCATCCCCCTGCGTTACGTCGACTACGAGAAGCCCGGCCTGTTCAAGCGATTCTTCGGGGGTAAATAAGGATGTCCCTGTTCTCCCTGATCTTCGGCGGCAGCAAGCCCAAGACGGCGTCCATTGCCAAGGAACGCCTGCAACTGATCATTGCCCACGAACGCAATGAAAGTAACAACACGCCCGACTTCCTGCCGGCATTGCAGCAGGAGTTGATGGCGGTGATCTCGAAGTACGTCTCGGTGAACCCGGAAGATATCAAGGTATCGATCGAGAAGCAGGGAAACATGGAAGTACTCGAGGTGAACATCGTCATGCCGGACACGGCCAACAAGGCTCAGGACAGCGCCTGACGGCCAATTCGGGTGGCCGTCAGGGCGAGAAGCGCCGCGCACGCTGACGCCGCAGGAAGCAGGTAGCGACGGCTGAGCTCAAGGCCCAGTCCGGCGGCAGGCCTGCCGATGCCGTGACGCCATCGCCAAGGCGATCAATGTCGCCGGCACGCAAGATCGTCTGTTTTTCGGGCGCCAATCGCGGTAGAATCCCGGTCTTGCCTTGCGCCCCGGCACCGCACCGCCATGGAATTCCTCGGATTTACGCTTCGCAACAACCTGTTTGTCGCGCCGATGGCAGGTGTGACCGACCGGCCTTTCAGACAGCTCTGCAAGAGCCTTGGCGCCGGCCTCGCCGTCTCCGAGATGGTGACTTCGAACTCACTGCTCTACGGAAGCGCGAAAACCCGCCGCCGCGCCAATCACGATGGCGAAGTGGCGCCGATCTCGGTGCAGATCGCCGGCGCAGACCCGGCGATGATGGCCGATGCAGCGCGCTACAACGTCGACCGCGGAGCGCAGATCATCGATATCAACATGGGCTGCCCGGCCAAGAAGATCTGCAATGTGATGGCCGGCTCTGCCCTGCTCCGCGACGAGCCTCTGGTCGGCAAGATCCTGTCGGCGGTGGTCAAGGCGGTACCGCAGACGCCGGTGACGCTGAAGATCCGGACCGGCTGGGACACCGGCAACCGTAACGCCCTGAGCATTCTGAAAATTGCCGAGCAGTCCGGGATCCGGGCTCTGGCCATGCATGGCCGGACGCGCGCCTGTGGCTACAGCGGTCACGCCGAGTACGACACCATGCGCGCGGTGAAGGCCGAGGCCCGCATTCCGCTGATCGCCAACGGCGATATCGTCTCGCCGGAGACGGCAAAGTTCGTTCTCGAGAGCACCGGCGCTGACGCGCTGATGATCGGCCGCGCGGCCCAGGGTCGTCCCTGGCTGTTCCGCGAGATCGAGCACTTCCTGAACACCGGCACGCCTCTGATGCCGCCGCGGGTCAGCGAGATTCACCGCATCCTGCTCGCCCACCTTGAAGACCTCTACCTCTTCTACGGCACGGAAACTGGCGTGCGCGTCGCGCGCAAGCATATCTCGTGGTACACGAAGGGGCTGGTCGGATCGGCAGCCTTCCGCCACATGATGAACCAATTGCCGACGATCGCCCTGCAACGGCAAGCGGTCAACGACTTTTTCCTGGCGCTCGCCGAGCACAACGAGCACCTGCCCTACGTCAGCAGCGATCCGGCCACGCCGGCGCTGGCCAACGCCAATTGTGAGGATCTCGCCGCATGAAGCGACAACACGATGAGGATGAGGACATTGCAAGTTTCGTCCGCAAGGCGCTGGAAAACTATTTTCAGCACCTTGACGGCGAAAAGCCGGCACCGGTATACGAGATGGTGATCAAGAGCGTTGAACGCCCGATGCTCGAAGTCGTGCTCAAACAGGCCGGCGGCAACCAGACTTTCGCTGCCGAAATTCTCGGAATCAACCGCAACACCCTGCGCAAGAAGCTGGTCGATCACCGGCTCATCGCCTGAACCGACCTCTTGCTCCAATCCTCCCTACCCTGTCGCAAACCTGCCCACCATGAAAATACGCCAAGCCCTGATCAGTCTCTCCAACAAGAATCGTGCTCTCGAATTTGCCCAGGGCCTTGCCGCCTACGGCGTCAGACTGCTGTCGACCGGCGGCACGGCCAAAATGCTGCGCGATGCCGGGCTTGAGGTCACCGAGGTCGGCGATTACACGGGCTTCCCGGAAATGCTCGACGGCCGCGTGAAAACGCTGCATCCGAAGGTGCACGGCGGCATCCTCGCCCGCCGCGATCTGCCGGAACACCTGGCGACTATCGAGGAGCACGGCATTCCGGCGATCGATCTGGTTTGCGTCAACCTCTACCCTTTCCGCGAGACGATTGCCAAACCCGACGTCACGCTCGCCGAGGCCATCGAGAACATCGACATTGGCGGTCCAGCCATGGTCCGTTCGGCGGCCAAGAACTACGCCGGCGTGGCCGTGGTCACCGATCCCGAAGACTACCCGGCACTCCTCTCGGAAATGGCGAGCAACGGTGGCGGGCTGAGCGCAGCCACCCGCTTCGCCCTGGCCAAGAAAGCCTTCGTACATACCGCACGCTACGACGCGGCCATCGCTAACTGGCTGACCTCTCTTGACGAAAGCGAACAGGCAAAGCCCTTTCCCGAGCGGCTGCAGCTGGCTTTCGATCGCGGCGAGACGCTGCGTTACGGCGAGAACCCACACCAGCAGGCCGCCTTCTACCGTGATCCAGAGCCGGTCGCGGGCTCGATCGCCAACTACCGGCAGCTACAGGGCAAGGAGCTGTCGTACAACAACATCGCCGACGCGGACGCCGCCTGGGAATGCGTCAAGACCTTCGACACGCCCGCCTGCGTGATCGTCAAGCACGCCAATCCCTGCGGCGTCGCGATCAGCGCCGATCTGCTGTCGGCGTACGAAAAAGCCTTTCAGACCGACTCGACGTCGGCGTTTGGCGGCATCATTGCTTTCAACGGCACGGTAGACGCCGACGTCATCGTGGCCATGAATTCGCGCAAGCATTTCGTCGAGGTTCTTCTCGCTCCCGGGTTCACCGCCGCGGCCAGGGAACTGCTGTCCGGCAAGCAAAACCTGCGCGTCCTGGAACTGCCACTGGCCAAGGTCTACCACGACTTCGAGATGAAGCGCATCGGCGGCGGCCTGTTGCTGCAGACACCGGACCGATTCAACGTGCAGGCGTCCGACCTCAGGGTGGTCAGCGCCCTGGTGCCGAGCGCGTCGCAGATCGAGAACCTGCTTTTTGCCTACCGCGTCGCCAAGTTCGTCAAGTCCAATGCCATCGTCTTCTGTGGCCACGGCATGACCCTGGGCGTTGGCGCCGGCCAGATGAGCCGCGTCGACTCGACGCGAATTGCCGTAAGCAAGGCCCAGAACGCATGTCTCGAACTGGCCGGTTCGGTGGTCGCCTCCGACGCTTTCTTCCCCTTCCGTGACGGCATCGACGTCCTCGCGGCGGCGGGCGCCAAGGCGGTCATCCAGCCGGGAGGGTCGATGCGCGACGAGGAGGTGATTGCCGCCGCCAACGAGCATGGACTGACGATGGTGTTCACCGGCGCCCGTCACTTCCGGCACTGATCGCGATGCGGCGGCAAAGACACGATGTGTGACGGGCTTTTTGAGCTGATCTAAATACCGGCGGAATTGTCGACGGCAATCGTTCTGCTGCGGACCAGCAGCATGCCGCCGCGGCCGCTCTCGGGGGAGAGGATTTTTATGAAGTTACTGGTCATCGGTTCGGGCGGTCGCGAACACGCACTCGCCTGGTGTCTGGCCAAGACGCCCGGCCTGCAGAAGGTCTTCGTCGCGCCTGGCAACGCCGGCACAGCTGCGGACCGGGCGCTGGAGAATGTGGCCATCACCGATCTCGACGCGCTCGCCGACTTCGCCGAAGAAGAAAAGGTGTCGCTGACCATCGTCGGCCCCGAAGCGCCGCTGGCGGCGGGCATAGTCAACCTTTTTCGCGCCCGCGGCCTGAAGATCTTCGGCCCGAGCAAGGAAGCCGCGCAACTTGAAAGCTCGAAGGACTTTGCCAAACGCTTCATGGCCAGGCACGGTATCCCGACGGCGCGCTTCGCAAGCTTCACCGACCGCGCTTCGGCGCACGCCTACGTAGACCAGCAGGGTGCGCCAATCGTCATCAAGGCCGATGGCCTCGCCGCCGGCAAGGGGGTGGTGGTGGCGATGACGCTCGTCGAGGCGCACGCTGCGCTCGACCGCATGCTGCCAGAGAATGGCGCGTGCGCACCGGAAGGTGGCACACCGACGCAGGTGGTCGTCGAGGAGTTCCTGGAGGGCGAGGAAGCCAGCTTCATCGTCCTGGTCGACGGCAAGGACGTCCTGCCGCTGGCGTCGAGTCAGGACCACAAGCGTATCGGCGACGGCGATACCGGCCCCAACACCGGCGGCATGGGCGCCTACTCGCCAGCGCTGGTGGTGACGCCTGAGGTGCACGCCCGGACGATGCGCGAAATCATCCTGCCGACGGTGCGCGGAATGGCCGCCGAGGGAATCCCCTACACCGGTTTCCTCTACGCCGGGCTGATGATCGGCAAGGACGGATCGGTCAAGACGGTTGAATTCAATTGCCGCCTCGGCGACCCGGAAGCGCAACCGATCCTGATGCGCCTGAAGTCGGACCTGTTCATGCTGCTCGACCACGCGGTCGCCGGCCGGCTCGACCAGGTCGAAGCGACCTGGGATCGGCGCGTCGCCCTGGGCGTCGTTCTCGCGGCCGCCAACTACCCCGGCGCCCCGCGCACGGGCGACGTGATCAGCGGCCTGCCGAAAGGCGGCGCAAGCAGCGAAGACAGTCATGTTTTCCACGCCGGGACCCGCGAACACGAGGGCCAGACGGTCACCGCCGGTGGCCGCGTACTCTGCGTCACGGCGCTCGGCGACAACGTCAAGCAGGCACAGAAGCGCGCCTACAATCTGATTATCGGAATTCACTTCGACGGTATGCAGTATCGCCACGACATCGGCCACCGCGCCGTGCCACGATGAGGAGTCAGAGCAGGCAGGGGATCTGGTGGGGGTCGGCCGGCAAAGCCTCGAAATGATCGACGCGGCACTCCTGAGGAGCTATTTCACCGGCTTGCAGACGCGCATCGTCGCGGCGCTTGCAGCAGTCGAGGGCGCCGACGGCAGGCAATTCCGCGCCGATAGCTGGCAAAAGGCAGCCGGTGAGCCGCTCGCCGGCAGTGGCTGCACGTGCATCATCGAGGGCGGTCGCGTCTTCGAGCGCGGTGGGGTGGCCTTCTCGCAGGTCAGCGGTTCCACGCTGCCCGCTTCGGCGACCGCAAAGCGGCCAGAACTGGCCGGTCGCGCCTTCGAAGCGATGGGCGTCTCGCTGGTGTTACACCCGCAAAACCCCTACTGCCCGACCGCGCACATGAACGTGCGCGCGCTGGTGGCGACCAGGAGCGATGCCGGACCGGTGTGGTGGTTCGGCGGTGGCATGGACCTGACCCCCTACTACCCATTCAGCGAAGACATCCGGCATTTTCACGCCACGTGCAAGCAGGCGCTGCTCCCTTTCGGGAAAGACGTCCATGCGCGCTACAAGAAATGGTGCGACGAGTACTTTTTCCTCAAACACCGCAATGAGCCACGTGGCGTCGGTGGCGTGTTCTTCGACGACCTGAGCGAGGGGGGGTTCGAGCGTTGCTTCGCGCTGACTCAGGCCGTCGGAGAAGCGTTTACCGAAGCCTACCTGCCGATCATCGACAAGCGCCAAGGAACGCCCTACGGAGAACGCGAGCGCGACTTCCAGGCGTATCGGCGGGGGCGCTACGTCGAATTCAATCTGGTCTGGGATCGCGGAACGCTGTTTGGCCTGCAGTCGGGCGGACGAACCGAGTCGATCCTGATGTCGCTGCCACCGACGGTCAAATGGCGTTACGACTGGCGACCCGCGGCCGGCAGCCCGGAAGCAGAACTCTACGCGCTGCTCGAACCGCGAGAGTGGGTCTAAGCGGGCGAGAGACCGATAGACAGACCTAGCCGGGCAAACGAGGCACTGAGCGAGGAGAGCTTAGGCCAAGGCGAAGAAGCGGCGTAGGACGCAGGGCGACCTGCTCGGCGGCGGCCCGGTAGTGCGGCATGGCGTCATCCCAGCGTTCGGTCTGCTCGAAGAGGCGAGCCAACTCAAGCCTGACCGCGCGCTGATCGACCAGCGACAGTGAGGCCTCGAGGTAGATTTGGGCTTTACCCCACAAACGCTGGTGCAAACACAGGCGGCCCAAGGCGAGCAGCAGTTGTGCGTCGTCGGGATGCTGCGGCAGCCATTTCTCGGCGCGAGCAATACACGAAGTCAGGTCGCTACCCCGCACCTGGCCATACAGTTGCACCAGCTCCGAATCCCACTGCCCCTCGAGTTGTTTCTCGATCATGCGCTGCGCATCGTCGTAAACGCCGTGTTCAAGCAGAGCTTCGCAGGCGGTGTGCGTCAGCCTCAGGCTGCGCTCCTTGGCCGGTATGGCGCGCAGGTAGGCGAGCAATTGGCCCTCGTCGGCCTGCTGCTGCCGGCGGATGGTTTCCTGGTGCGCCTGAGTCTTGATTTCCTGCGCCAATTCAGGGGCCAAAGCTTCGCGCTTCTCGAGCAGGCGGGCCAGCCGCAACACCTCCGGCCAGTTGCCGCAACCCTGCTGCGCACGTAGTTCAAGGCGCAACGCGGCGATGTGCCGACCGGAAATGTTCTGCAGGGCGTGCAGCAAGCTCACCGCCTCGGCATAGTGCTCATGGTCGATGGCCATTTCGGCTTCCAGCATCAACCGGGCAGGATCCAGCCGCGCGTCGTTGACGCGGCCGAGCCACTCCTGCTCCTTCTCGGGTTCGCGAAGGCCATGCGCCGCCCGTGCGGCGAGCAGGGCTGCCACGCCCGGCGAGTGGCCAGCAGCGTGCGCCTCGCCGGCCTTCTTCAAAGCCTGCGTGAAACGCCCTTCGAAGAGCAGGCGAATGGCCTCATGAAGCGACGCCGCGGCCTTCTCGCGACGGCGCCGTGCCCGATAGTCACCAATACGGCCGGGCAGGGAGAGCGTCAGCCCAATTGTCCGCAGCAGCAGGTAGAGCAGGGCGAAGGAGGTAAAGAAGAGGAGAATCGCCAGACTGAGTGCGATCTCGATGCGATACGGCGGGACGATCAGCAGCAGGTAGCCGTCGTTGTACCTTGCTGCCAGCGAAATGCCGACAGCCGTGGCAGCAAGTGCCAGTAGCCAAAGTAGCCCTCTCACTGGCGCTCCTGACCGAGCTTGAAGGTCTTGACCGCCGACAGGCTTTCATTGAGCGTCGGCATCTCGATGTTGATCTCGGTGGCAACGAGTTGATCCAGATTGCTTTGCGCGGTCTGCAACGAGCTATCGCTGGTGTCAAAGTAGCGATCGATCCACGCCCGGGCATGCTTCAGCTCGTTCTGGAAAGTCCATTGATCGCGCGCCAGCAAAGCCAGGCGCGCGTTGAGAAGACGCAACTTGAGGTTTTCGCGCAAGAAGAACGCCTGGCCCGGCGCGAGCAAGGCCGGCTCATCGCGGTCAACGCGCTGGATCCGGATCAGCGACTTGACTTCGCCCCAGATCTCGCGACCCAATCGCTGCCACAACTCGGCGCTGACCAGTTGCTGCCAGAACTCGACGCTGCTTACCGAAGGCCATTCAGCGGCCGGCGGCGACGACGCTTCCGCCGCCGCACCGTCTGCGCTTTCTTTTGCGCCCTCGCCATTCGGCCGGGACCGCCCATCGACAGCAAGGGGAATCGTGTCGATGGCATTTATGACACTTTCCAGGCGCAAACTCATGGCCGCAACGTCGATCTGCGGCAAAGCACGCAGGCGATCGAGATCATTGCTCAAAACCTTGCGCAGGCTGACGAACTGTGGCCGGCTGCTCGCCGCCAGGCGGGCGTCGGCGGTTTGCAGGGCGAGCACGGCTGCCTGCACATTGCCCGCCAGCTGCAACTGCTGCGCGGCCAGGGTCACACTTTGCTCGACTTCGGCGAGCGCCCACTCATCCCGGTTGCGGGCGATATCCTGGTACAACTTCTCGAGCATCGCCTGCTGGCTCTGCGATTCGGCAATTTTCCCCTCAAGGGCCGCAAGGCGACCGAGGACGCCAGCCACCTGCTCGGTCGCGCCCTTGGATAGCGCACGGATTTCGGCGCCACTCGAATCGCTGTCGGCGAGGCGACGGGCCAACTCCTGTTGCGTATCGGCCAGCTTCTGCCGGGTTTCGAACCACTGCCAGCCGGCCAGCCCAAGGGCCACCAGCACCACCAGCAACCACGGACTGCGCCAGCCGGGTGGCTGCTGATCCGCCGCCGCCCGGCTTGCCGGCGGCTGGTCGCCTGTACCCTGCGCACTGGCAGGCGTTGGCTGACTGGCTGGCGATGGTGTCTGAGCAGCACTCTTTGCAGATGCCTGCACCTCGGCGCTTGGCGGACCCTCAACCGTCGTTGCTCGACTGTCCGGCAACGGCTCCTTGTCGACCGGCGACTCAGCTTCCGGGACCGGCTCGGCCTTCGCCGGGGAAACCATCTCCGGCCGCTGTTCGCCCGCGGGCAACGACTCGCTCTCGGGCTCTGCTCGAGAACCCGCCGACGGTTGCTCCTCTGGCGGCGGCTTGGCAGCCGTCTCTGCGGCCGCTTGTTCGGAAAGTGGAGACCTTGGGTCGATTTCTTCTTTCATCATGACCGCCAATTATATACGTTCAGAGCAGCAATGATCCCAGCATCTGCCGGTTCGGTCAGAATCACCCGCTGCAAACCAAGTTTCTGCGCCAAGTCGGCGATTCGCTGGTGTGGCACGAACACCGGAGTGGTACACAGAGACGCACGCGCGGAGGCGTCGAGCAGGTCGACAAGGTTCCGCAAACCCTCGCTGGAGGAGACGGTCAGGGCGTCGAGGCGGCCGTTGCGCCAGAGCGCTTCGAGCACGGCGGCACTAGCCGGCGACGAACGCTGGTAACAGCTCACGTAGTCGACCTGCGCCCCGCGCTCCCGCAAGCTGTCGGCAAGGAACTCACGGCCACCGTTGCCGCGAAAGATGACCACCCGTTGGCCGGCGACAGCGGGGCTCTGCAATGCCGGAAGTTCGAGCAGGGACTCTGAATCGAAGCGTTCGAGCGGAGCGAGCGGGTTCCTGATCCCGTACGCGAGCAGTAAGGAAAGGCTCCCCTGACCAATGGCGACCGCCTGCAAACCGGCCGGCCACTGGCGAGCCGCAAGGATTTCCGGGACACTGTGCTCGACGGCATTCGGGCTGATGAAGATCGCCAGCGAATAGCCGTCAAGGGCAGCGATTGCCAAGCGCAACTGCTCCGGGTCGTCAACTGGCGTTATCTCGAGTAACGGAAAAAGCAGCGGCTCGCCGCCGTGTTCGGCGATCCAGGCAGCCAGACGGGGCGCTTGCGCACGCGGCCGCGTGACGACGATTGTCTTGCCGCGTAATGCCTCGGTCATTGCCCTGCTGCAAGCTGGTCAAGTATGGCGCCTGCCCCCTGGTCGCGCAGCATCTGCGCCAGGGCACGGCCGACGGCCTCGTCGTCGTCTGGAGCGCCGCGCAACTCACCCGCAAGCAGCTGCCTGCCGTCTGGTAAAGCGACAAAGCCACGTAGCCAGAGCAAACCGCCCTCGAGCATCGCATGCGCAGCCAGAGGAAGCTGGCAGCTGCCGCCCAGGGCGCGTGAAAAGGCACGCTCCGCGCGCACGCATTGAGCCGCAGCCGGATCGTTGAGCGGAGCCACCAAGGCGATCAAATCAGCGCGCTGGGCTGGCACCTCGATACCGAGCACGCCCTGGCCCGGCGCCGGCAGGGACTGCTCGGGGGTCAACACGGACGCAATTCGACCGACCAGCCCAAGTCGAATCAGGCCCGCGGCAGCGAGGATTATGGCGTCGTACTCACCCGCATCAAGCTTCCGCAGACGCGTATCGAGGTTGCCGCGCAGGCTCCTGATGACCAGATCAGGGTAGCGAGCGCGCAGACTCGCCTCGCGGCGCAGGCTCGAGGTGCCGATCACCGCCTTGGCCGGCAGATCGTTGAGCCCGGCAAAGCGGTTGGAAACGAAGGCGTCGCACGGGTTCTCGCGCGACGTGATGGCGCCCAGGACAAAGCCCTCGGGCATGTCCATCGGCAGGTCCTTCATCGAATGCACCGCGATATCGGCCTGGCCGTTCTGCATCGCCACTTCGAGTTCCTTGATGAACAAACCCTTGCCGCCGATGGCCGCCAGCGGGCGATCGAGGATCTGGTCGCCACGGGTGGTCATGCCGAGGATCTCGATGTTGCGCTGTGGGTATAGTTCTGCGAGACGCCCGCGCACGTACTCCGCTTGCCACATGGCAAGGCGCGACTCGCGCGAGGCGATGACGATACGCGACTCATCTGGACGTGCAGAGCTCAAGGCAGGTCTCCGGTAAACGCGCTGCCAAGCTCGCCGGAAAACCGGCGCGCGAGGGCAGCATCACCCCAAAGGCATCTTGATCAGGAGGCGATTCTAACACGCTTGGCCAGCGCGCTTGCCCCGACAATGCAGTCGTTGAAATCGTCTTCTGCGTGCCCGCAGCGCCGGAAAGACCCGCCTGCGCTGGCTACCTACGCGGACCGTTACCCGGAAAGCGGGAATGAACATGTCATTTGAAGACTCACTCTCTCGAACGGCGCAGCTTAGCGCTCGACCGCCTGAAGGGTCGTCAGATAGGCCAGCACATCCTGGCTATCGCCGTCCTTCAGCCGGTACAAGGCTCCCGTCCTGGCACCTTCTTCGTCGTGCGGGCGATCCCCCTGAAGGTAGGCGTCGATCTGCTTTTGCAGGTAGTTCGTGTATTGGCCAACGAGCATCGGGAACATGCCGCGCCCCTGCGCCGTCTTGCCATGGCAGACGGCGCAGTTCTTCTGGTAGACCGCCTTCCCGTTTTCGATATCGCCGGCGGCACGCGGGATGATCATCACCTTCTCCATTGCCAGCAGGCGCGCCAGGGCGTCGTCGCTGTCCTTGAATTCCGGCGGCCGCGTCGGCAGCTCGATCTGCGCCAGGTAAGCAGCGACCAGCTTCATGTCCTGATCGTCGAGTTCGCGCTCCCGCGTATACGGATACATCGGCAAGTTGATCCGCACCTGACTCTGGAAGGCCAGTAGCTGCTGCTCGACGTATTTTGGCAACTGGCCGGCGATGCGTGGGTACTCGCCTTGCTTGCCGCCAGCGCCGAAGGGGCCATGGCAGGCCGCGCACGGACCGTAGATATCCTTGGCGCGATCGATGTCGAGCGCCGCAGCCGGCAGAACGAGGGCTCCCCCGAGCAGGAGGTAGAAAAGTTTTCTCAAGCCTTGAAAGTGCGTCATGACGACCTCGTCGGATGGCAGCCGGAATTATAGAAAAACCGTCACCGGCCACCTTGATGAGCGTCAAGAAGCGACTCCCGAGCTTGCTTCCAGGTGCCGCGGTTGTCGCTCAGGAACTCAGCTGGCGCGCGAAGGACTTGAGCAAGGACCACTGCCGGCGACTGACCGGCAGCCGATCGGGAACGTCGCGCAGGATCGCCTGCCACTGCGCGTCGGCGTCGTCGCCATCGCTACCCTTCTCGAAACCAGCAAGCGCGTTCCGCGCTGCCAACACGCTGCGATGCAGACGAATGAACTGCGTGCCGAACTCCTGTTCGAGATGGGTCAGCGACTCGTCAAGCAGGAACTCGCGATCACGGGTACGCGCCGTGACGTATTTCAAGTCGGCCCGCAAGTAAATGATGTCAGCCACCGCAATCAGCAACAGCCGGCCCCGTTCGTGGCAGGAAAGGTGGCTGCGCGCAGCCTGCGGCAGTTGCGCGAGCAACCCGGGCGGCACTCGTTTCCGGCGCACTTTCCGCAATGCCTCCAACAGGCGCCACGCACGCACCGGCTTCACCAGGTAGTCAATGGCGTTGAGCTCGAAGGCCTGCACCGCGTAGGCGTCGTAGGCGGTAACAAAGATCACCGCCGGCGGGTGTTCAAGCCGGGACAGGTGACGCGCCAGTTCAATCCCGTCCATTTTCGGCATGCGGATGTCAACCAGCGCCACATCAACCCGGCGGCCCTCGACGGCCGCCAGAGCACGCAGGCCGTTGTCGGCTTCGGCGACGATCTCGTTTGGCAGTTCCGGCGCGATATCGGACAACAGGTCACGCAGACGCGCCAGTGCCGGCGCCTCATCGTCGCAAACCAGCAGAGAAAGAGGGGAAGCTGTAGCGGGCACAGTCATCGCCCCTGCTCCCGGCACGGCAGAACGATGCGCACCCGGTACTCGTGCCGGCCGTCGGCCAGTGCTACAGCGTCGGTTTCGAGGCGCGCCTCAAGGTCATAGTAAAGCGCCAGGCGCTCGCGAATGTTGGCGAGCGCCATGTGGCTGCCGTGCTGATTATCGGCGCCGCCCGCGCAGGGATTGACGATATCGAGTTGCAGCGCGTCAGCGCGGCGGCCGATGCCGATGCGGATGCACCCGCGATCACCCAACGGCTCGATGCCGTGATAAACGGCGTTCTCCAGCAGTGGCTGCACCATCAGTGGCGGGACTTTCAGGTCGAGCGGCAGATCGGGCGCGATGTCCCATTCGACGTGCAGACGCTCGGCGAGACGCAGTTTTTCGAGATCCAGGTACTGCCGGCACAGGGCCAGCTCGTCAGCCAACGGCACCAGTTCGCGATGATCGCGCATCAGCGCGCGAAAAAGCTCGGCCAGTTCCTCAAGCGCCGTCTCGGCACGGCGCGGGTCGGCGCGAATCAGCGAGAGCACCGCATTCAGGGTGTTGAAGAGAAAATGCGGCCGGATGCGTGCGGTCAGCGCCTGTAGTCGCGCCTCGACCAGCGCCGGCGACAGGGCGCCGACGCGCAAGGCAAAGTAGGCAAGCATGAAGCCGGCCGCCAGCCCGGCAAGCAGGCCTGCCCTGAGCAGGCTCTGGCCACCAGCGTCGGCGAAGAGCAGGTGATTCCACAGCGCCGACAACGCCATCGCCGAAGTGACCGCCAGCAGCAACACCGTCAACCGCCCGATCCAGGCTGGCGCCCGCCGCAGGATATTGACAAGGATTGCCAGCAGCGCCAGATTGAAGAGCAGCAAGGGCTGCACCCAGGCGGCCATGTCGATGAAGTGCTGCACGCTGTCCTGCACCCCCTGGCTCTGCACCAGTGCGGCGCCCAGCGCCAGCAGGTTCACGCCGAGCAGGATTCGCAGCATGACACCGGAATTGCGGAAATCCGGTAGCGGCTGGCCGGCCAGGTTTTGCTTTATACTTGCCATTACTCGAATTGGCGCCTGTCCAAGTTTCTACGAGTGATTCTAGCCCAGGAACTCGTCCCCCATGAGCCAATCGGATTCTTCCCAATACACTTGGGCCGGCCGCTTTTCCGAGCCAATGTCCGACCTCGTCAAACGCTATACCGCGTCGGTAGACTTTGATCGCCGGATGTGGCGACAGGACATTCGCGCCTCGCTGGCGCACGCGACCATGCTCGCCAAGCAGGAAATCATCAGCGTCGCCGACCTCGCCGATATCGAACGTGGCATGGCGCAGGTGGTCGGCGAGATCGAGGATGGCACCTTTGTCTGGACGCTCGACCTCGAGGATGTCCACCTGAACATCGAGAAGCGCCTGACCGCCCTCGTTGGCGACGCCGGCAAGCGCCTTCATACCGGGCGCTCGCGAAACGACCAGGTCGCGACCGATATCCGCCTGTACCTGCGCGACGCGATTGATGACCTGCTTCCGCTGCTGCGTCAGTTCCAGACCAGCCTGCTCGACCTGGCCGAAAAGGAAGCCGCCACGCCGCTGCCCGGCTTCACCCATCTCCAGGTCGCCCAACCCGTCACTTTCGGCCATCACCTGCTCGCCTACTTCGAGATGATGCAGCGGGATGCCGAACGCCTTGCCGACTGCCGGCGCCGCACCAACCGTCTGCCACTGGGTGCGGCGGCGCTGGCCGGCACCACCTACCCGATCGACCGCCATTACGTCGCCGAGCTGCTGGGCTTCGAGGGGGTTTGCGCAAACTCGCTCGACGCAGTTTCAGATCGCGACTTCGCGATCGAATTCTGCGCCGTCTGCGCCATGCTGATGATGCATCTGTCGCGCCTGTCGGAAGAGCTGGTGCTGTGGATGAATCCGCGCTTCGGCTTCATCAGGATCGCCGACCGCTTCTGTACGGGTAGTTCGATCATGCCGCAGAAGAAAAACCCCGACGTCCCGGAACTGGCACGCGGCAAGACCGGCCGCGTGTACGGCGACCTGACGGCCTTGCTGACGCTGATGAAAGGCCAGCCGCTGGCTTACAACAAGGACAACCAGGAAGACAAGGAGCCGCTGTTCGACGCCATCGATACGGTAAGCGACACGCTGCGCATCTTTGCCGAAATGATTGCCGGCATCACCGTCAATCGCGAAAGGATGCACAGCGCCCTGGCCGAAGGTTTCGCCACCGCGACCGACCTGGCGGATTATCTGACCCGCAAGGGGCTGCCTTTCCGCGACGCACACGAAGCCGTCGGACTGGCAGTGCGTCGAGCGGAAGAACTGGACGTCGACCTGGCACAACTCCCGCTCGCCGAACTGCAACGCTTCTCACCGCTGCTTGGCGACGATGTCTTTGCGGTGCTTACCGTCGACGGCTCGCTGGCCGCCCGCAGGCACATCGGCGGCACCGCGCCGGAGCAGGTCCTGGCCGCAGTTTCCCGCGCCCGTCGCGGCTAGGCCCCCGCTGCAGGCACCCGGCCAGTGGAAAAGATCGGCAAATACGAACTGCTCCGCGAAATCGGCCATGGAGCAACGTCTACCGTCTACCTGGGGAGCGATGCGTTTACCCAGCGCGAAGTAGCGGTCAAGGTCGCGTTTCCCGGCATCCTGAAAGACCCGAAGCGGGGCAGGCTCTACACTCACCTATTCCTCAACGAAGCGGCACTGATCGGCAGACTGTCGCACCCGCACATCGTCCAGATCTATGACGCGGTCGTAGACGACCACCTCTGCTACATCGTCATGGAATACGTTGCCGGCGGCACGCTGGAAGCCGTCTGCACGCCCGACCGACGGTTGTCGATCGAACGCATCGTCGAGATCATTTTCAAGTGCACACGGGCGCTCGACTTCGCCTTTCGCGCAGGCATCATCCACCGCGACATCAAGCCGGCAAACATCCTGTTCACCTGCACCGACCCCACCGAAGGCGATATCAAGATCTCGGATTTCGGCGCGGCGATCATCGGCGCCCCCGACCGCACGCTGGTGCAGGGGATCGGTTCGCCCGCCTACATGTCGCCGCAACAGGTCAAGGAACAGGCGCTCGATCAGCAGACCGACATCTACTCGCTCGGTGTCGTCATGTATCAGTTGCTCACCGGTCAATTGCCTTTTCAGGCGCGTAACAGCTACGACATGATCTACCAGATCATCAACGCCGAAGCACGCCGACCTTCGACGCTGCGCCGGGAGATTCCGGCAGAGCTCGACGCCATCGTCGCGCGGGCGATGAGCAAACGACTCGATACTCGCTACGCCACCTGGCAGGAGTTCGCCCAAGATCTGGCGCAAGCCTTTCGCCAGCGGCGACCGAAGGCCTCGGCAGACGCGATGGCCGATCTGGAAAAATTCGATACCCTGCGCCGCTTCCCGTTCTTCGCAGATTTTTCCGATGTCGAGATATGGGAAGTGGTGGGCTTTTCGCAGTGGAGCCGCGCTTCACCCGGAACGCTGATCATTCGCGACGGCGACCTCGGTGACTTCTTCTGCGTCCTCGCCGACGGCGAATTGAAGGTGCTCAAGAATGGCCTGCTCCTGGACATGCTGACAGCCGGTGATTGCTTCGGTGAAATGGCCGTCATCGGCAAGTCGACCTGCAAACGCAGCGCCGACATTGTCGCGGTGACCGAAGCCAAGCTGGTACGAATTGACGCCTGCTCGTTGCGTTCTTCGTCGGAGGCTTGCCGAGGGCACTTCTACCAGTCATTTCTGGCGGTCCTCAGCGAGCGCTTGACATCAGCCAATACGCGCCTGGTCACCTTCTGACAGTATCCGCAGCGACCGCAAAGCCGAGAGCAGTGGGTATCCGGCGTCACCCCGCCCCCCAGCCCGGCTATCGTCCATCAGTCACCAGCCGCGCGTCCATTGGCGCTGCGCAGACCGCGGATCGCGCAAGGTTTCCAGCCTGGCGACGGCTTGCCCGAAGACGCTCCGCCGCAGTATATTAGTGCTTTCTAATTAATGGAGCACGACGCAGATGAGCAAGTCATTTGACACGATCACGCACGATGTTTCGAAGGCACTCGGAACTCTGCGCCACGAAATTCCCGAGACGATTCAGGGCTTCAATGCGCTGGCCAAAGCGGCCCTCGCGCCAGGCGTGCTGTCGGCGCTGGATAAGGAACTGATCGCCCTGGCGATCGGCGTCTCGAGCCGCTGCGACGCCTGCATAGGGTTTCATGTGAAAGCGCTGATTCGCCTGGGTGTCAGTCGTGCGCAGCTGATGGAAACGCTCGCCGTCTGCACCTACATGGGTGGTGGCCCGACACTGATGTATGCCGCCGAGGCGGTCAGGGCGTACGAGGAATTGAGCGTCGGCAAGGCGACGCCGGCCAGCGCTTGAGAAAAGGCCCGCGCAGCGAGACGCACTGCGAGGGCCCGGCCGCAGAAGCACTTTGGCGATCAGAGCGGATCGACCAGGCCTTCAAGAAGTTTCTGCAACTCGCCGTCCTCGTACATCTCGCGCATGATGTCGCAGCCGCCGACAAACTCGCCGCGCACGTAAAGCTGAGGAATCGTTGGCCAGTTGGCGTAGGACTTGATACCGCTACGGATCTCCGGGTTCTCGAGTACGTTCACGCTCAGGAAGCTCGACACTCCGCAAGCCTTTAGGATTTGCACCGTTACCGACGAGAACCCGCATTGTGGCGCCTGCGGCGTCCCCTTCATGTAGAGGACCACGGGGTTGCTTGTTACCTGCTCTTTGATCAATTGCTGCGCATCCATCGTAAAACCTCTTAGTGACCACTCGTTATGAAAAACAATCAACAGAACAGTTTACCGGGTCGCGGCGCCCAGCGTCAATCGAGTCGCCCCCCACTGACGCGCTCAATTCCCGCCAGGTCACACCACGAACCAATCTCGACAAACCTCTGCTGGCCCAACAACTGCCGCACCGCAGCGGCCTGATTGTATCCGTGCTCGACCAGCAGCCAGCCAGCCGGCCGCAGATGCGTCACGGCTCCGCGGATGATCTCGCGAAGGCAGGCCAGACCGTCACCGCCGACCACGCCATCGGTCAGCGCGATGCGTGGTTCATAGGGCAGACCATCTCCCTGCAGGTGCGGGTCCGCATGCGCCACATAAGGCGGGTTGGCGACGATCAGATCGAAGCGGCTTTCGCCAAGCGGCGTGTACCAGTGACCGGCAAGAAAGCTCACTTCTACTGCGTGCCCTACCGCATTGCCGCTGGCTACGGCAAGCGCGGCCGGCGAAAGATCGACCGCCGTAACCAACGCCCCCGGGCATAGCCGCGCCAGAGTCACGGCCAGAACACCGGACCCGGTACCAAGATCCAGTATCCGAGCGTTTGGCAACGAGCGAAGTCGTTCGATCGCCAGGTCGACCAGTAGTTCCGTCTCCGGACGCGGAATCAGCACTGCCGGCGTAACGACAAACTCCCGCCCATAAAATTCTGCGCTGCCCAGAAGATAGGCCAGCGGCTCGCCGGACGCGCGCCGGCCAACCAGCGCATCGAACCGGCACAGCTGATCTGCCGAGAGTGTGCGTGTCGAGTGCGCAATCAGGTCGGCATGGGTACAGGTGGCCACCTGCTCGACAAGCAGGCGCGCATCAAGGCGATCGATACGCCGGCTCGCCGAGCGCCATGCAGCATTAAGCGTCATCGTCATTCGGATCGGCGCTCAGCCAAGACCCGGCGCAGAGCAGCGAGCAGGGTCAAGAGTGATCTCCGCCCTTCGTTGCGGGCAGTTCGCATCACTCGCTGTCGGCAAGCATCGCCAGCTGATCGGCTTGGTATTCGGCGGCAAGCGCAGCCAGCAATTCGTCAAGGTCGCCGTCCATGATTGCTTCGATCTTGTACAGGGTCAGATTGATGCGGTGGTCGGTGACTCGACCCTGCGGGAAGTTGTAGGTTCGAATTCGCTCCGAGCGGTCGCCACTGCCAATCAGGTCCCGCCGCGTCGATGCGATGTTCGCGTGCTGCTCGCGCTCCTGCACATCCCTAATGCGCGCCGCCAGGACCGACAGGGCCTGCGCCTTGTTCTTGTGTTGCGAGCGATCATCCTGGCATTCGACGACGATCCCCGTCGGCAGATGGGTAATCCGTACCGCCGAATCCGTCTTGTTGATGTGCTGTCCGCCCGCACCGGAAGCGCGGTAGGTGTCGACGCGAATTTCGGCCGGGTTGATGTGCACCTCCTCAAGCGCGTCGGCCTCGGGCATCACCGCCACCGTGCACGCCGAAGTGTGGATGCGACCCTGCGTTTCCGTGTCGGGAACCCGCTGCACGCGATGGGCCCCTGACTCAAACTTCAGTCGCGAGTAGACGCCGTTGCCGATGACTCGCGCAATCACCTCGCGGTAGCCGCCGAGGTCCGAAACACTGGCCGAAATGACTTCCACCTGCCACCGCTGGCGTTCAGCGTAGCGGGTGTACATGCGAAAGAGATTGCCGGCAAAAAGCGCCGATTCCTCACCGCCGGTACCCGCTCGCACCTCGAGAAAAACGTTGCGAGCATCGTTGGCATCCTTTGGCAGCAGCATTTTCTGCAGCTCCTTCTCGATCTGCGGCAAGCGCTCCCGAACGGCGACGACTTCTGCCGCCGCCAACTCCTTCATCTCCGGATCGGCGAGCATCTCTAGCGCCGACGACAGCTCGGACTCGGCATGTCGCCAGCTCTGGTAGAGAGCGACCACCGGGCCAAGTTCGGCGTACTCGCACGACAGCTTGCGGAACTCGTCCATGTCTTGCGTTGCTTCGCTGCTGGCCAAAATGCGGCCGAGTTCGTCGAGGCGACCGGTCAGCTGTTCGAGTTTGTCGCAAATGCTCTGGTTCATGGGGAAGTCGCTTAAAGCGCGCCGAGCGGCGCAAAATGATGCTGCCGCCTGGCGTCGGTTGCCGGAGGGGCTACTCGCCGAAGCGGGAATCCGGATGAAGGTGGAACAAGCGTCCGACCAGCGTCTGCAACTCGTCCTGGTCTGCACCGGCCTGGTTCAATGCTTGCGTCGGCGCATGCAGAAACTTGTTGGTCAGGCGATGCGAGAAGCGCTCGAGGACGCGGGCCGGGTCTTCACCTTTGGCCAGCAGCTTCAGCGCTTGCTCCATCTCGTGGCGACGCGCACGGTCGGCAGCATCGCGCAGTGACCGAATGAGCGGCACTGTACCACGCGTGGCAAGCCAGCGCAGGAAGCCCTCGACACGTTCGCTGATGATCGATTCCGCGTCCACCACCGCGGCCTGACGCGACTCGAGGCCCGATTCAACGACCTGCGCCAGGTCGTCGACGGTGTACAGGAACACGTCGTCCATTTCGCCGACCTCGACCTCGATATCGCGAGGAACGGCCAGGTCGACCATGAACATCGGGCGATGGCGGCGAACCTTGATCGCCCGCTCGACCATCCCCAGGCCGAGGATCGGCAGCGGGCTGGCGGTGCATGAGACGACAATGTCGAACTGTGACAAGCGCTCGCCGAGATCCTCCAGCCTGATCGCCGTTCCTCCCAGTCGATCGGCCAGCACCCGGCCGCGCTCAACCGTGCGGTTGGCGATGACCACCTGTTTCGGGTGCTGCGCCGAAAAATGCGTGGCGCACAGCTCGATCATTTCACCCGCACCGATAAAGAGGATTTTCTGCTCGGCGATACGTTCGAAAATTCGCTCCGCCAGGCGCACGGCGGCGGCGGCCATGGAGACCACATTGGCCCCAATCGCCGTCGTCGACCGCACCTCCTTGGCCACGGCAAAGGAGTGCTGGAAGAGCTTGTGCAGAGTCGTGCCAAGGGTTCCGGCCTCCTCGGCAACCCGTACCGCCTCCTTCATCTGACCGAGAATCTGCGGCTCGCCGAGAACCATCGAATCCAGCCCGCTGGCGACTCGAAAAGCATGCCGTACGGCGTCGCGCTCGGGATAGGTGTAGAGGTAGGGAACAATGTCATGACGCGCCAGGCGATGGTAATCGGCAAGCCACTGGGTTGCGACGTCGACTGCATCGGTAGCGAAGTACAGCTCGGTGCGGTTGCAGGTCGACAGGATCGCTGCCTCGTGGACCGGTTTGCAGTGGGCCAGGTCAGCCAGTGCATGCGGCAGGCTTTCGGCATGAAACGCCAGCTGCTCGCGAACCGAGAGTGGTGCTGTGTGGTGGTTGATACCAATGGTGAACAGCGCCATGCTTGGGGGACGGTAGGCAGAGGGGTGGCAAGTCAGCAGGCGATTATAGCACCGCCGCCGAAAGCCTCCCGGCGCACGCAAGCGTGCTCGATCCGGCCAAACCCCGCGGCTCAGACAATCTCCGGGCCGGGCTTGCCGATGAAGTAGCCTTGCGCGTAGTCAACACCAAAGGCGCGCAACATGTTCAGCGCCCGTTCGTCTTCCACGAACTCGGCCACCGTCTTCTTGCCAAAGCCACGCGCGACCTCGGCGAGTGCGCGTACGAAGACCTGATCATCCGGGCTATCGACCAGGGTGCGGACAAACGATCCGTCGATCTTGACGTAGTCGACAGGCAACTGCTTGACGTAGTTGAACGAAGAAAAGCCGACGCCAAAGTCATCGAGCGAAAACGCGCAACCGAGTTCCCGTACGGCGTTCATGAACGCTCGGGCCTTGGAAAAATCCGACACCGCCGCGGTCTCGGTAATCTCGAAGATGACATGGCTCGGCAACATCGCGCCACGCGCGAGCTCATCGCGAATGAACGAAAGCAGGCGCGGATCATTGATGCTGACGCCCGACAGGTTGATCGAGAACTTATAGTACTTTCCGGCAGCAAACAGGGCCAGCATCCGGCCAAAAACGTCATGGATCACATAGCGATCGATGTCGCGTATCAGGCCACTGTTCTCGGCCACTTCCATGAACGCACCGGGCGGAATCGGCGAGCCATCTTCTCCCCGCATGCGTACCAGGGCCTCGTAGTGACTGACCTGCCGAGCGCGAATATCCAGGATCGGCTGGTAGTACACGATGAAACCGCGGTCGCCCAGCGAGCGATTGATCATCTCCTCCCAGTACAGGCGACTCTGCATCTTCTCCTGCACACCCTCACCCTCCGAATAGAGGTGCCAGCCGGCGCCGCCTTTCGACTTGGCCTGATACATGGCGATGTCGGCGTTGGCGAGAAGCTGCTTGACGTCCATCATGGACTCGGAAAAAACGACGATCCCGATGCTGGCGGAGACCCGATGGTTCGCTCCCAGGCCGGGGAACTTGATCTCGGCAAGTTGCCTGTTGATTTTCTCGGCCACCTGGATGGCACCGTCGCGATCACATTCGTGCAGCAAGATGCCCAGTTCATCACCACCCAGGCGGCCCAACAGATCGCTGCCCCGCGCCACACTGCCGACTTCGTCGGCGACCACCCGCAGGAGGGCATCACCTGCCTGGTGCCCGTTCAGATCGTTGACGTATTTGAACCCGTCGAGGTCGAGATAAAGCAGTGCTCCGTCATGCAAGGAACGGCGGGCGCTGGCCAGCGCCTGATCGAGCTCATGCTGGAAATGCTGTCGATTCACCAGACCCGTGAGCGGATCGTGCTCGGCGAGATAGCTGACATGCGACTCGGCACGCTTGCGTTCCGTGTGGTCGATGCCCACCGAGAGAATCATCACTGCATCGCGAGGCCCGGAAAGCCGGGAGTGGTTCCACGTAATCTCGTACAACTGGCCGTTGGCGCTCGCCATAATCGATTCCAGTTGCACGTGCTGACGTTCGCCGGCAACGATTTCCCGCACCGCCTGCTGAATCAACAGTTCCGAAGATCCGTCCGGGCACAGCAGTTCGGAAAAGCGCTTGCCCGGCAAATCCTCCTCGGCCCAACCCGAGAGCAACTGTCCGTAGCGATTCAGGGTAAGAATCTGGCCGTTGGCAGCCTGGGTCAGAATGATCACTTGCGCGGTGTCGAGCAGGTTCCTGCTGAAATCGCGCTCGACAGAAATCCGCTGCAGCATCCCCTGCATCTCGGCGGAATGGGCCGCGACGTCGCTCTCCAGCGTTTCCAGCCGATGCGACAGGGCAACCGCCGCCTCGTCCAGGCTGTCGATTTCGTCATCGACCAGTCGCCGAGTGCGCGGCGCAATTCTCGCCCGCGCCTCGGCGAAGGCGCTGCGCCCGAGCAGAGGAATGGCGCGCACTGCCTGGGTCATACGTTGCAAGGGCGCGTGCACCAGCAGCGCCAACAACACTAGCGAGAACAGTGAAGCCAGCAATTCGCCCTGCAGGCGACTCCAGACCGATTTTCGAATATCGGCCAGCGCCTGGGTGAGATCGTCAACGACGACCAGCACGGCCGACGCCTGTCCCTCGACGCCGGGATCGAGCGCCAGAAACGACAACTCGAACTGCCGGCCATCGTACGCGAGCAGACGCCAGGCGCGCTCAGCACGCAGCGGCGGAAGATCCGTCAGCTGCTGCAGCAGGGGCAGGTTGCGCTCCACATTGCTCAACCCGATCACCTGCAGACCCAAGGCAGGCAGCGCGTTCTTGCCCACCGGGTCGGCGGCTGGAACGAGAACGCCGAGATCGGCACCGGACAAGCGGTGGAACGAGACCACCACGTCGGCCAGAGAACTGCCCAGGACCACCGCTCCGGCAACGCGACCAGCCGAGAGGATCGGCGCCGCGGCAAACTGCGTGCACACCTCCTCGCAGCGCGTCCAGTGCATCGCTCGTTCCTGCCCGATGACGGCGCGAACCTCGGCGTCCGGCTCCACCGCAGCGAGGGCATGGGTGCGCCAGGTGGCCAAGGGCGGACCGCTTTGCGCGTAGACCTGCAGCGAATCCAGCCCCAGGTCGAGTTGCAGGACCGACCAGTAGCTGTCGAAGTGCTGTCGCAGCAGGGCATTGCCTGCCTGCGTCTGGAAAAGGCCGACGCCGACGGAGTCGAGAGCCGCCAGCATGCCGGCCAGCGCCTGCAAACGGAGGCCGAAGTCGGTGCGCAGAGCAAGTGCCTGGCCCACCAGACGCTCTCTGGTCGCCGTCCGCTGCACCTCGAAGCGCGTCGTCAGGTCATGGAAGTGCAGCCACGACAACGCCCCGTTGACCGACAGCATCACACCGCCGAGAGTCAACAGGATTTTCCACCTCAGGCTGAGGAAACGGGCGGCGCTACGCGCTTTCGCCGAAGGCGAACTGGCCAACATTTGCAGAGACTAGAAACGGAACGAACCGAGGAGCATGAAGCTGTCCCAGTAACGATGAAGATCCTGCGGGTTAGGATTGTCCTGAACCGCCAGAAAACCTGTTCCATCAACCTGATGCACCTCCGCGCGGAGCATGAACTGCGGAGTGACGTCGAAACGAACGCCGGCTGTCCAGTCTTTGGCGTAGCGCGTAAAACCGGGCATACGGGTGGCTGCGGCAAAGTCCTCGCCATTGCGATCACCCTTGTCCGCATAGTACACGTCGTAGCGCAGAAGAGCTTCCCACTTTGGTGCCAGACGGTAGGTGGCCTGCAGGTAGTAACTCTCGCCAAGCGCGTCGCCGTTGTAGAAGAACGGGCCAAAATCCTTCACCGAGATACGACGACTGGCGTACTCACCCGTCAGGCTCCAGTTCTCGGCGTTGTACTGCGCCGAGAAGATCAGGGGCGTGAGCCTGAAACGGCCAGCACCAAGGCGGTCGGCGTAGCCTGGCTTGTAACGCAGGTCGACATGCAGGGCGGTGAACCCGAGCCGATACTTGCCGCCCTGGCCTTCGTACAGCACCTGAAAATCCGGAGCCAGCTTCGCATCCAGATGGCCGGGTGGATTCACACCGACCAAGGCCACCGTCGCCGACTCGCTGTTCGTCTGTGGCTGGCCAAGCGCGAAACTGGCGGAAAGCGAACCAGCCTCGTCGTAGCGTTCCAGGTAGATCTCCGCACCATCGGCAGAAACCGTCAAGTTACGCGTTCTCTCGAAGTAGATCGATTGCGGCAGGATAATGCTCGGTCGGGTAAATGGAACATCGCGCGTCTTGTTGTACAAACCGTAGGCCGTCTTGATCCGCCCTACCCGCACGCCGCTCCGCCCGTCCTCACTCGACGCCGTGGTCCAGTCAAGCAGGCCGTAATCGAGGCGTACCTGGCCATCATCGGTGCCACCCGCTCGATGCGAAAGCAGCTGGCCAGACAGTTGAACGTCTGGTGTCAGTCGCCACGAAGCGTTCACCCCGACCTCGCTGAATTCATTGCTGATCTGGTCATCGCTCGGCCCGAAAAAGTTGTTGTTCGAGGTGTTCACCAGGGTCAGCGAAAAGAAACCATGCAACTGCAGATCGCCGTCCAGGAAATCGACCGCCCGCGCCAGTGTCGCCGATAGCAAGAGCATCGCTATCGCGGCAATGCCGAAGAGAGGCCTAGCGAACTTTGAGTACACGTACATTCTGATCAACCTCGCTCGCCTTGACGTAACCCATTGCGCCAGGCGTGGACGCCACCCGAGAGAGCATCTCCTTGGTCGAGCCGACCTGTTCGGGGTACTGTCCCTGACCCGAAAACACCTGTCGGTCCCAGGCCATTCGCAGTTGGTGGGGAAACACCTGCAGCACGCTCTTGCTGAAAATGGCGTGCTCGGGCGCGTCATCGCTCAAAACGAAAACCTTCACCGGCGTGTTGCTCGGCCATTTCTGCAGAAGCATGCCAAAGATGGCGCGCAGGGATGCTCGCGGGATGGCTTCCTCACTGGTCGCCTGGTGAGCGATGACCACCATCGCTGGCTCGACTGGCTGCGCCTGCGCTGCGGCGGCCATAAAGGCGACCGCCAGCACGCAGAGCAACTGCGTCCAGCGAACCCAACTCACGAATTTAATGATAAGAGTCTCTTCCATCACGGCGCATCCTACCAGACAAGATGCGCAAGAATTCGCGCTTCAGCGAACGCGAGGAGAGCGTTCCCACGTACGGCAGTCAGGGCGCGCAATTCATTCAGACTCCCCTGTCTCTGCCTGCCAGCCTAGCCGCGGAGCTGCGCGACCGCTGCCCTGAACGAGCGCGCGCCTCCGGGCCAGGGCCTCCGCACTCGGATAGCATGATGTTTTGTCATACCGGCTAAGAAGAAATTCGTTAACTTTCATAGGCTTATGACAAGGGCTTGTAAACCCCTTCACAATCAGGTCTACTCTCGTCTTTTGGGCGACCGAAATGAGTGTGACGAAAGGGGCAAACTTGATGAGCTACTTGAGGGAAGTCGACGACCCGCGCAAACCCAGCAATGGGACGCTGCATGACTTTGTGGAGATGCTGGTGATTGCTGTGGCGGCGGCATTGTCGGATTGCGACACGGTCGAGGACATCGCGTACTGGGCGCGAGCAAAGGAGGCGTGGTTGCGCAAGTTTCTCTTGCTGACGAACGGCGTGCCCTCCGAGGAAACCTTTCTTCGCGTCTTTCGAGTTCTGGACCCAAAGCAATTTGAAAGTGCCTTCCGGCGCTGGGTGGGCGGCATTGTCGGCGCCTTGAGCGGCAACATTGCCGTCGATGGCAAGACGGTGCGCGGCTCGGGCAGTGGTAACGAGACCGCGATCCACATGGTCAGCGCCTTCGCCACGGACCTGGGCATCGTTCTCGGCCAGGAAAAGGTGAGCGGCAAGAGTAACGAGATCACCGCCATCCCGGAATTGCTCGAAGCCCTTTACCTCAAGGGTTTCCTGGTCAGCATCGACGCCATGGGCTGCCAGAAAAAGATCGCTACTCAGATCACGGATCAGGGAGGCGACTACCTGCTGGCGGTCAAAGGCAATCAACCGACGCTGCTGGAGGCCATCGAGACGGCGTTCATCGACCAGCACCAATCCGAAGGTGTCGATCGTCAACACGCGGTCCAAAAGGGTCATGGTCGGATCGTCGGGCAGATCGCCTCGGTTCTGCCTGCGCAAGGCATCGTGCATCTCGCCGATTGGCCCGCGTGCAAGACCATAGGCCGTATCGACTCTCTGCGAAAGGTCGCCGACAAAGAGTCGGAACTGGAGCGGCGCTATTACATCTGCTCGCGTGTCTTGTCCGCCGAACAACTGGCGGCCGCGGCGCGTGCTCACTGGGGCGTGGAAAACCGGCTTCACTGGATCCTCGACGTCAGTTTCGGGGAGGACGGCAGCACCATCCGCAAAGACAACGCGCCCCAGAATCTCTCGCTCCTGAAGAAGATCGTGCTCAACATCATTCGCCTGGACACGACCAACAAGACCAAGGCCAGCTTGCGTTTGAAGCGCAAGGCAGCCGCCTGGGATGATGATCTCCGGATGAACATGCTCGGGTTGTCAAGAAGATGACATCCGAGTGCGGAAGCCCTGGCCTCCGGGCAGGGCTGGGTATGATCGCAGAATGACGACGAATTGCTCGGCCAGCGAAAAAAAAGCCACGGCATGCCGTGGCTTTCGTCCGCTGCTGCAGGGTCACGCAGGCGTTGCTTTGCCTGATGCTGATGCGCTTTCCATCCAGCGCTTGATGCGGTTTGCATCACCGATACGCGTTTGCTTGCCAGATGAGTCAAGCAGCACGATCACCACCGGTCGGTCGGCGACACGCGCCTGCATAACCAGGCATTTTCCTGCTTCCTGAATGTAGCCTGTCTTCGACAGACCAATTTCCCAGGTCGGGCTCTTGACCAATTGATTGGTATTGCGATACTCGAGGTCGCGCCCCTTCACTTCCGCGGTGGCGCCCGGGGTCGTCGAAAACTCGCGAATTAGGGGGTAGCGATAGGCGGCAGCGACCATTCTCGCCAGGTCGTGTGCGGTAGACACGTTATTGCTGGTCAGGCCGGTCGGATCCTCGAAATGCGTCCTGCTCATTCCCAGCGCTGCCGCCTTGCGATTCATTGCCGCCACGAAGGCCGACAAGCCCCCGGGATAGTGACGGCCGAGGGCGTTCGCTGCACGATTCTCGGAGGACATCAGCGCCAGCAAGAGGGCCATTTCACGGGTGAGGACAGAGCCCACCTGCAAGCGTGACCGACTCCCCTTCAGGTAGTCGACATCCTCGTCGGTAATGGTAATCGGCGCTTGCAGGTTAGGCATCGAGTCAAGCACCACCATGGCCGTCATTACCTTGGTGATCGACGCGATGGGAACGACAATCCTGGCGTTCTTCTCGTAGAGAGCCTCACCCCCGTCCTGTGCGATCACCAGTGCCGAACCCGAGCGGACCGCCAGGTGCTCCTGGCCATGCCACAGGTCAACGGCGTTGGCCATCGACGGGTCCAAGGTCTTCTGCTTCTTAGCGATGCGCGAAGCACTGCTTTTTCCAATCGGCGCCGCCGAACTGGCCTTGGCGACACGGGTGGATTTGGCCTTCGACACCCGCGGCACGGCCTTGCCCTGCTGCGCAACTTTCTTGCTCGACGCCTTCTTGCTGACCGGTGCCGCTTTCGCTTTTTCCGCTGTCCGGGCTTTGCTCTTCTGCGCTTCGCTCTTGCTGCCGGCCTTGTCGGCCGCGTGCACGGCTTCCATCGAGGCCAATCCGGTACCCACGACCAGGGCCCCCCACAGCACTACTGCTCTCAGCATCATCCGCATCGCAAGCCTCCTGCATGAACCGATAATTGACGACAATTCTACCGCAGCCCACCACCCGCGAGCCAACAGCTGAAAAAATAAGGGGATAGATAGGCTATGTAATGTAGCACATCAATTATTCAGAGTTCAAGAACGGCGTTCAGCTGCTCCCTACCGAGCGTGGCGCCGCGCTGAGCAAGATCGCTCAGCGCGGCGCCACAGGACCTCTCGAACAGGATGCATCTGCTCAGACCAGCTCCGCGCCGGGTGCTCAGCGCTCGTTCATCAGCTTGTCGACAACAGTCAGAGCCGTCATGTTGACCAAGCGGCGAACGGTCGCTGTCGGCGTCAGAATATGCACCGGCTGGGCGGCGCCAAGCAGAATGGGCCCGATAGTGACGTTATTGCCCGAAGCGATCTTCAACAGGTTGAACGAGATGTTGGCGGCGTCGAGCGTCGGCATGATCAACAGGTTGGCCTGCCCTTTCAGGCGCGCGTCGCCCGGGAAAACTCGCTGGCGAATCTGATCGTCGATCGCCGCGTCGCCGTGCATCTCGCCCTCGACCTCGAGACGCGGGGCGCGCTCCCTCAGCAGGTGCAAGGTCTCACGCATTTTCAAGGCCGTTGGCGTGTTCTCCGAACCAAACGACGAATGCGACAGTAGCGCCACGCGCGGGGTGACGCCGAAACGGCGCACCTCGTCGGCAGCCAGCAGCGTCATGTCCACCAGCTGTTCGGCGGTTGGCTCGTAGTTGATATAGGTATCGGCGATGAACAGCGTGCGATCGGGCAGCAGCAGCACGCTCATGGCATACAGACTCTTGACTCCCGGCGCCAGACCAATGACATTCTCGACGTGCTCCCTGTGAACGCGGTGACGACCGAAGGTGCCGCAGATCAGGCCATCGGCATCGCCCTGGCGTACCATCAGCGCGCCGAAGAGCGAGGGGCGACGGCGCACCTCACGCCGGGCAAAATCGGCTGAAACGCCCTTTCGCTCCATCAGCCGTCGATATTCCTGCCAGTAAGCTTCGAAATGCTCGTCGAAAAAGTGACCGTGACCGGCGCAAATGACCTCGAAATCGATACCCGGACGTACGCGCAGATTCGCGGCCTCGAGCTTGCGGGCGATATCACCCGGATGACCGATGAGAATCGGCTTGGCGATACCTTCGTCGACAATCACCTGCACCGCGCGCAGCACGCGGTCGTCACCACCTTCGGCAAAGACGATGCGCCGTGGCGCCTGCTTGGCCTGCGAAAAAACCGGCTTCATGATCAGGCCGGAGTGATAAACGAACTCGTCAAGGCTGTCCTGGTACGCCTCCAGGTCCCTGATCGGTCTGGTGGCAACGCCCGAGGCCATCGCCGCCTCGGCAACTGCCGGCGCGATCTTGCTGATCAGGCGCGGATCGAAGGGGTTCGGAATCAAATACTCGGGGCCGAAGTTGGCAACCTTCTCGCCGTAGGCCCTGACCGCCACTTCCGACTGCTCGGCGCGCGCCAGTTCAGCGATCGCCTTGACCGCGGCCAGCTTCATCTCTTCGGTGATGGTCGTCGCGCCGACGTCGAGCGCACCACGAAAGATGAACGGGAAACAAAGGACATTGTTCACCTGGTTGGGATAATCCGAACGCCCGGTGGCCATGATCGCATCGCTACGCACCGCCTTGACGTCTTCCGGAAGGATCTCGGGGCTGGGGTTTGCCAGCGCCATGATCAACGGTGATGGCGCCATCTTGGCCACCATTTCCTGCTTCAGGACGCCACCGGCCGACAAGCCGAGGAAGACATCGGCACCCGCGATGACCTCGCCAAGCGTGCGCGCGTCAGTCTGCTTCGCGTAGCGCGCCTTGATCTCGTCCATGTCCTCGACGCGCCCCTCGTAGACCAGCCCCTTGATGTCGGTGACCCAGATGTTGGCCACCGGAATTCCGAGCATCACCAGTAGATCGAGGCAGGCCAGGGCCGCGGCGCCAGCGCCGGAGGTGACCAGTTTTACCTTGTCGAGGGCCTTCCCCTGCAGGTGCAGGCCATTGAGGATCGCCGCACCAACGACGATCGCCGTGCCGTGCTGGTCGTCGTGAAAGACCGGAATCTTCATCCGTTCGCGCAGCTTCCGCTCGACGTAGAAACACTCCGGCGCCTTGATGTCCTCCAGATTGATGCCGCCGAAGGTCGGCTCCAGGGAGGCGATGATCTCGACCAGCTTATCGGGATCGCGCTCTTCGACCTCGAGGTCGAAAACATCGATGTCGGCGAACTTCTTGAACAGCACGGCCTTGCCTTCCATCACCGGCTTGGCCGCCAGCGGGCCAATCGCACCAAGCCCAAGGACCGCGGTCCCGTTGGTGATCACGCCGACCAGGTTGGCGCGCGAGGTCAGGGTACTCGCTTCGGCCGGAAAGGCGACGATCTCCTCGCAGGCGGCGGCAACCCCCGGCGAATAAGCCATCGACAGGTCGTACTGGTTGGTCAACTGCTTGGTTGGCAGTATCGCCACCTTGCCCGGTTTTGGATTGCGGTGATAGAAGAGGGCGGCTGCACGCAGCTGGTCTTTTTCTTTGCTCATGCTCATTCTCCTGGCAGCATATGACAGGCCACAGCGGTTGCTGATAGCGGGCCAACTGTCGACCGACGACTTGTCCCGAAGTGCCCCACGCTGCCTTGCGGACAGCGCGGCGTGTAGCGAAGGGTCGCCAGTGCGTGTTGGACCTGTGGCATAATTACACAAACATTGACCATCTTGCAGCACCAACGCCGCGCATGCCGAACACCCCCGCTTGCACCGCGCTTGTTTTATCCAGCCGCGACCGACGCGTCGCCCCCGACTGAGCTGGACGGGTCCTCGTGGGCCCGGCTCCGTTGGACAGCTTCTGCGCGCGCCACGCCACGGTAAGTTCCGCTCCTCCACCTACTTTGAGAGTGATTACCATGAACCAGACTGTTTCCATCAATGCCCCGGACTACGTCAAACATGAACGCCTGAAGAAATGGGTTGCCGATATCGCAGCCCTCACCGAACCCGCCAATGTGGTCTGGGCAGACGGCTCTCAGGCCGAATACGACCGTCTCTGCGCCGAGTTGGTAGAAGCCGGCACCTTCATCAAGCTGAAGAAGCGCAAGAACTCGTTCCTGGCCTTTTCCGATCCATCCGACGTTGCCCGCGTCGAAGACCGCACCTACATCTGCTCGGAGAAAAAGGAAGACGCCGGCCCGACCAACAACTGGGAAGACCCGGCCAAGATGCGTGAAACGCTGAAGGGCGTCTTCAAGGGCTGCATGAAGGGCCGCACGATGTACGTGATCCCGTTCTCGATGGGTCCGGTTGGCTCGCCGATCGCCCAGATCGGCGTCGAGATCAGCGACAGCGCTTACGTCGTCGTCAACATGAAGATCATGACCCGCATGGGCAAGGCCGTATTCCCCGTCCTCGGCACCGACGGCACCTTCATTCCGTGTGTGCATTCGATCGGCGCACCCAAGGAACCTGGCCAGAAGGATCCGCGCTGGCCGTGCAACCCGACGACCAAATACATCGTCCATTATCCCGAAACGCGCGAAATCTGGTCCTACGGTTCGGGCTACGGCGGCAACGCGCTGCTCGGCAAGAAGTGCCTGGCCCTGCGCATTGCCTCGAACATGGCGCGTGATGACGGATGGATGGCCGAGCACATGCTGATCCTCGGCGTCCAATCGCCCGAGGGAAAGAAGCATTACGTCGCTGCTGCCTTCCCATCGGCCTGCGGGAAGACCAACTTCGCCATGCTCGTCCCGCCGGCCACGCTGAGCGGCTGGAAAGTCACCACCATCGGCGACGACATCGCCTGGATCAAGCCGCGCAAGGATGCCAACGGCGTCACCCGCCTCTACGCCATCAACCCGGAAGCGGGCTTCTTCGGCGTCGCCCCGGGCACCAACGACAAGACCAACTTCAACGCCATGGCCTCTCTGGCCGAGAACACCATCTTCACCAATGTCGCGCTGACCGACGATGGCGACGTGTGGTGGGAAGGCATGGGCCCGGCACCCGAGCACGCCATCGACTGGCAGGGTAACGACTGGACGCCAGCCATCGCCAAGGAGAAGGGCACCAAGGCCGCGCATCCAAACTCCCGCTTCACAGCTCCCGCCTCGCAGTGCCCGTGCATCGACGACCAGTGGGAGAGCACTGAAGGGGTCCCGATCTCGGCCTTCCTGTTCGGCGGCCGTCGCGCCTCGACCGTGCCGCTGGTCTGCGAGACCGTTGACTGGGATCACGGCGTCTATGCTGCCGCGACGCTGGGTTCGGAAACCACTGCCGCCGCCTTTGGCGCGCAGGGCGTCGTTCGCCGCGACCCGTTTGCCATGCTTCCGTTCTGTGGTTACAACATGGCCGACTATTACAGCCACTGGCTGAAGATGGGCAACGCCGCCGACACGCCGGTGCCGATCTTTATGGTCAACTGGTTCCGGATGAACGAAAAAGGCCAATTCGCGTGGCCCGGCTTTGGCGATAACGCGCGTGTCCTCAAGTGGATCATCGACCGCTGCGAAGGCAAGGTTTCAGCCCGCAAGACCACCCTCGGCTGGATGCCCAACTACGAGGACATCGACTGGTCCGGCAGCGACTTTTCCAAGGAGGAATTCGCCAACGTGACCAGCCTCGACAAGCAGGCCTGGAAGAGCGAGCTTGATGGCGTCAAGGAATGGTTCGGGAAGATGGGCGACAAGTTGCCGCCCAAGCTGGCGACCATCCGTGACGAACTCGAGAAGGGTTTCGCCGCCTGACCCGTGTTCTCGACCCGATCCGGGTCCTGGAAAGGCCGCCTGCGGGCGGCCTTTTTTTTGCCCTCGATCACCGCCAGTCGCTAGACTGTTTTCTTCGCCACCAACTGCTCCCGACGAATCATGCCGATCTTTCCCGCCAGCCGCCTTGCGCACATTGCGCCCTTCCACGTCATGGAACTTCTGACCCGCGCCAAAGCACTCGAAGCGGCCGGGCGCGACATCGTTCATATGGAAATCGGCGAACCCGATTTCCCGACGCCCGAGCCAATCGTCGCCGCCGCGCAAGCGCAGATTGCCAGCGGCCGCGTGTTCTACACGCCAGCCCTCGGACTTCCCGAATTGCGTGCGGCGATCGCCGGTTTCTATGCCACACGCTACGCCATCGACATCCCCGCATCACGCATCGTGGTCACTGCCGGAGCCTCCGGCGCCTTGCTGCTGACGATGGCCTGCCTCGCAGAAGCGGGCAGCGAATGGTTGCTCGCCGACCCGGGTTACCCGTGCAACCGCAACTTCGTGCGCAGCTTCGAAGGGCTGCCGGTAAGCATCCCGGTGCGCGCCGAAAACAACTTCCAGCCAACGCTGGCCGAAGTGGAAGCGCATTGGACAGCACGTACGGCAGGTGCCTTGCTGGCCTCGCCGGCCAACCCCACCGGCACTCTGATCGATGACGCAACGCTGGCCGCCATCGCCAGCCTTGTCCGTCGGAAAGGCGGACAACTGGTCGTCGACGAGATCTACCACGGCCTGACCTACGAGCGTGCCGCGACGACGGCGTTGGCCTTCGGCGATGACATCTTTGTCGTGCAGAGCTTTTCCAAGTTCTTCAACATGACTGGCTGGCGACTCGGCTGGCTGGTCGTGCCCGAGCGCTACACGCGCGAAATCGAGAAGCTGGCGCAAAATCTGTTCATCTCGCCATCGACGCCGGCCCAGCACGCGGCACTGGCCGCATTCTCGCCTGCCACCCTCGCCATCCTCGAAACGCGCCGTCAGGAGTTCAAGCGCCGCCGTGACTTCCTGGCGCCAGCGCTGGAAAACCTCGGTTTCCGCCAGGCGGCCAAGCCCGAAGGCGCCTTCTACGTCTACGCCAATTGCAGCAAACTGACCGACAACAGCGATCGCTTTGCGCGCGACTTGCTCGAGGCGGCCGGGGTGGCGGTCACCCCCGGCCTCGACTTCGGTCGCAACGACCCAGAAAAATACTTGCGCTTCGCCTACACGGCCAGCGTCGAGCGCCTGACCGAAGCGGTCGACAGGATTCGCCGCTTTCTCGGCTGACCGATCGCGAAAACGGCCCTCACCTGCCGCGCTAGGCGGTCAGCGGCAAGCGCCCGGGAAGTCGCCGATTGACGCCAGGCGGCGCCAATCAAAGTGAGGACCCGGGTCTGTCTTTCGACCTGGCGCGATATCGCTGTGGCCAACGACGGCTTCGATCGGGTAGGCCGCGCACAAGGCCCTGATCAAGGCGCGAAGGCGACGGTACTGAACCGGCGCGAAGGGCAAGTCGTCGCAGCCCTCGAGTTCGATACCCAGAGAAAAGTCGTTGCACCGCTGACGCCCGTTCCAGCTCGACAGACCCGCGTGCCAGGCGCGTTGCGCGCAGGAAACAAACTGGATCAGCTCGCCGTCTCGACGGAGCAGGAAATGGGCCGAGACGCGCAGCGTGCTGATCTGCGCAAAATAGGGGTGAGCAAATGCGTCTAGGCAATTCCCGAACAGACGAATGATCCCGTCACCACCGAACTCTCCCGGCGGCAGGCTGATCGCATGGACGACGATCAGTGACACGGCCTCTCCTTCGGGACGCGCGTCCTGATTGGCCGATTCGCTTCGCCGCGCGCCTGGCAACCAGCCGTCAGCGCGCAGCTGGCGAGCGCTCGCGCAATGGCGCAAGCTCATTCCTCGATGCGTAGCCGCTCGATGCGATAGCGCAAGGAGCGGAAGCTCACACCAAGCAGCCTGGCCGCGGCGGTACGATTGAAAGCAGTCTTGCTCAAGGCCTCCAGAATCGCCTGCCTCTCGATGCGGTTGATGTAGTCGTCGAGTGTTTCACCGTCCCGACCGAGGCTGCCACCGACCGCGGTGGCGGGCGCCAGTTGCAGGTCGTCAACGAGGACCGCATTGCCGGAGCACAAGGCAGTGGCGCGTTCGAGAATATTTTCAAGTTCGCGGACATTGCCGGGAAAACTGTAATTCTCCAACGCACGCAAGGCTTGCGGCTCCAGACGCGGCACTTGCCCGTCGCAGATGCGCGCCAGCAAGGCCGCCACCAGCGGCGCCACATCTTCGTGACGTTCGCGCAGCGGCGGCATACGCAGTTCGATGACGTTCAGGCGGTAGTAGAGGTCCTGGCGAAAGAGCCCCTCATCAACGCAGATCTTCAGGATCTGGTGGGTCGCCGATATGATGCGCACGTCGACCAACTCCTCGACGGCACTACCCACCTTGCGGACTTTCTTCTCCTGTACCGCGCGCAGCAGCTTTACCTGCATCGCCAAGGGCAAATCAGCAACCTCGTCGAGAAAGAGCGTCCCCCCTTTCGCCGCCTGAAAAAAACCTTCACGGTCGCTATCGGCGCCGGTAAACGCCCCCTTGCGATAGCCGAAGAACTCGCTCTCCATCAAGTTCTCGGGAATCGCGCCACAATTCACGGGAACGAAGGGCGCCGCATGCCGTGAACTCTGGTCGTGGATCAGGCGCGCAGCGAGTTCCTTTCCGGTTCCTGACTCGCCCGAGATATAGACCGGCGCCTGACTTCGTGCCAGCTTTTCGATCATCTGGCGAACCTGCTCGATGGCCCCCGACGCACCGATCAGCTGGCCGGTGGCGGCGACCAAACGCCCGTCATCCAAAACGCCGTCCCGCCGTGGCAAACTGAGCGCCGACTTGATCAGGCTGCGCAGCTGGTCCAGGGCGACCGGCTTGGCCAGATAATCAAAGGCACCCGCCTTCAGTGCAGCGACGGCGTTCTGGGCGCTGCCGAAAGCCGTGATCACCGCCACCGGCGTCTCGCCGTAATCCTCACCGATCAGCTTGACGATCTCCAGCCCGTCACCGTCGGGCAATCGCATGTCGGTAATGCACAACTGATAGGACTGCCGTTGGAGAAACCCCCGTGCCTCGGCGATACTTGCCGCACAGTCGGCGGACAAACCCATACGCGCCACCGTCAGGTCGAGAAGTTCACGAATGTCTGCCTCGTCATCGACCACCAGCACTCTCGCCAACTCGCCGCGCGGGCGACGCTCCGTCTTGGCTATTGACACCCTGTAGCCCTCCCCGACATACGAAAATCGGCACCCGGCCCGGCGCCATGAAGTTCGAGCAGCGCTCCGTTCGCCTCACATAATTCGCGTGCGATATAGAGACCCAGACCGGTACCGCGGTGATGCGTGGTGAAGAAGGGCTCGAAAATGTGTTCGCGCTGCTCGGCGGCAACCCCTTCGCCGTCGTCAATGACATGCAATTCGACCTGCGTGTCGGCCTTGCCATCGCACGCGACGACACAGACGCTGCCGGCAATGCGCTGCGAATGACGCAGCGCATTGCCGAGAAGATTTCCCAACACCTGATGAAAGTGTGAGCGATCGAAACAAAGAGCGGCCACGCCCGACAACTCGAGGTGCACGACATCGGCCGGCAACTTCTCCTTGACCAGATACTCCTCGATCAGCAACGGCAAAGTCTCGCGCAAGTTGATCACTTCCCGATAGGTGCGATCGCGGCGTCCGAGTTCGAGCACATCGCTGACGATACGCTCAAGTCTCTTGGTATTATCCAGCATGATGCGCAGCAAGCGTTCGTACATCTCGCCACGGCGTTCTTCACGCAGCAGTTCGCCGGCATGACTGATCGCCGACAGCGGGTTGCGGATTTCGTGCGCGATATTGGCCGTCAGGCGGCCGAGCGCGGCCAGCTTCAGTTGCTGAGCCTGTTCCTGCAAGCGACCGAGATCTTCAAGAAACACCAGGACATCGCTTTCCGAACTCGCGGTCGGCGCAAACCTTGCTCGCAACTGCATGCCGCTCCCCGGAATGCGCACCAGCACCACCTCTTCGCCGCCGCTCCGACACCACTCGACGAAACCAAGCGCCAGTTCGGGCGAGTACTCGGCCAATAGATCTTCGCGACTGCTGTCGAGGGCCAGCAATTGCCTGGCGCGCGGGTTGCTCTGCCTGACCCGGCCATCACGGCGAAGGACCACCACACCATCCTGCATCTCCTCGATGACCCGCTGACTGATCACCGTCTGGTTCTTCAGGTCGACGCCACGCTGCAGCGCCAAGGCCTCATTGGCGATCACCCGGCGAGCCAGCAAGCGCGCCGATACCGCGACCGCGAAGAAGCCGGCACTGAACAGGCCGGCGTGAAAGAAGCCGGCCACGTCGACAGCGTCCTGCAAGGCGCGGTAGGAGTGCTCGAACAAGACCGCCAAGGTCGCCATCGCCGCGTAGAACAAGACCAGGCGCCCCTGCCCGACGAGACCGGCACCGGCCAGGGTCACCAGCAGCATCGAACCAAGACCGCTGCCCAGGCCGCCGCCAACATGGATCAACAGCGTCATGACCAGGACGTCGACCAGCACGCTGGCCGTCAACTGCATGGTGGCGTGCTGCCGATGACGATACGCCAAGATCACCGCCAGCGCCGTGCTCAACAGGTACGCGCTGGCCAGGCCCAGGTGCTGCAGACTCTGGTTCGGGCTGAGGAAGGGAAAAGCGGAGGGGTACAACAGCGCCGACGTGAAGAGCAGCGAGGCGACGACGAAGCGGTAGAGGTTGAAGTAGCGTAGTGACTTCCAGTGCGTCTCGGAGAAATGTTCAACGCCGAGGGTGGCGGTGGTCAAGATGGCACCTCAGGAATCGTCAGACGCACCAGCGTCGCGATGGGCAGCGCAGCAGTAGTAGCGGCCGTCGGCCAGAACACTCTCGCTCACTGGCTGATTAACCCCGCAACGCGTGCACTGCACCATGCGTTCGGCTTCGCGCTGGACAGTGGTGTGGTGGTTGGCAGCGCTGCCGCGTGACGACGTCCGCGACTTGCGCCAGAACCACCAGAGCACCCAAACCAGCCCGATTAGCAGTAGATATTTCGTCATCGAAAGAAAAACCCAGCACAGCGCGCAAGAATAGCAGAGGCGCTCGCAGACGGGGAACGACAAGCGACAAGACGCCAGGAAAAAGCCTCACCAGCAACGAGACCGGCAGGGGCGAAGCATTGCCACCAACCATGGCGCACGGAACGGACCTGGCAGTCACCGCGAAGATGGCTGCGACTGGTCACGAAGAGGATCCGAAGTTGATCAAACGATGCCGCGAAGGCCAGAAAGGCCGCGGTGAAACGGGTGGTCGGGGCGAGAGGATTCGAACCTCCGACTCCTGCGTCCCGAACGCAGTACTCTACCAGGCTGAGCTACGCCCCGACCGAGGCGACAACTGCGCTAATAATTTCTAGCGACAGCGAAGAGGCATAATTCTAGCAAGGAATCCTTGTATTGAGAAGCAGGCACAACGTCTAAAGCTGCTGCTGCAAGTTCAGCCTCGACCTTGGCTTTCTGTCTCGCGTAGTCGAGTGCACCGGTGGTACGAATGGCCGCCAGAACCTGCGGGAAATCGTCCCGGCCACCGTTCTCGATGGCCCGGCGTACGCAAGCCGCCTGTTCCAGATTGCCATTGCGCAGGACGAAAATCAGCGGTAGCGTCGGCTTGCCTTCAGCCAGATCATCGCCCAGATGTTTGCCGGTCTCGACTTCGGCGCCCGAGTAGTCGAGAACGTCGTCAATCAGCTGAAACGCCGTGCCCAGGTGGATGCCGTAAACGGCCATGGCCTTTTCGACCGCTGCGTCACCGCCACCGATGATCGCGCCCAGCTGCGCCGCCGCCTCGAACAACTTGGCAGTCTTGTAGCGGATGACCTGCAGGTAGCCCTGCTCATCGATGCTTGCGTCATGGCAGTTCATCAGCTGCAGCACTTCGCCCTCGGCGATGACGTTCGTCGCATCCGACAACACCCGCATGATGCGCATGTCGTCGACCACCACCATCATCTGGAAAGCTCGCGAGTACAGGAAATCGCCTACCAGCACACTGGCCGAATTGCCGAACATGGCATTGGCCGTCTCACGGCCGCGCCGCAAGTCCGAGCCATCGACGACATCATCATGAAGCAAGGTGGCCGTGTGGATGAATTCGATCACCGCCGCCAACTCGTGATGATGGGTGCCGCGGTAGCCCAAGGCCCCAGCCGACAGCAGTACCAGCGCCGGACGCAGCCGCTTGCCGCCGCTCTGCACGATGTACTCGGCAACTTGACGGACCAAAGCCACTTCGGAATGGAGGCGCTGGCGGATCACCGCGTCAACGGCCCTCATGTCCGCCCCGATCAGGCTGTACAACTGCTCCATTCTCACGAGAAGGCACCTTGGCACAAAAACCTCGGAATCTTAGGCGCCGGCCCGCCTTGCGTCAAGCGAGCGATGGCCCAAGTGATCGCAAACTCTTTGACGGAGCAGGAAGATTACGTATAATGCGCGGTTCTTCATCTCACTTTGTTCAGTTCCTTGGAGTCCAACATGTACGCGGTCATAAAAACCGGTGGCAAGCAGTATCGCGTTGTCAACGGCGAAAAATTGAAAATAGAACAGATACCGGCAGACGTTGGCGCAGAAATCACCTTCGACCAGGTGCTCATGGTTGGCGAAGGCGAAACGGTGGCCATTGGCACACCGTTCATCGCCAGCGCCTCGGTCAAGGTCACTGTGCTTTCGCAAGGTCGTCACGACAAGATCCGGATCTTCAAGTTTCGTCGGCGCAAGCATTCGCAGAAGCATCAGGGGCATCGCCAGAATTACACCGAAATCCGGGTTGACGCGATTGCCAATGGCGCGGCGCTCGACCCTTCAGCCTGATTTGAGAGGAGTCTGACTCATGGCACACAAGAAAGCTGGCGGCAGCGTACGCAACGGCCGCGATTCCGAAGCAAAACGGCTGGGCGTCAAGCGCTACGGCGGTCAATTGGTCCGCGCCGGCAACATCATCGTCCGCCAGCGTGGCACGGCCTTTCACCCTGGCGAGAACATGGGCCTGGGCAAGGATCACACGCTCTTTGCGCTGGTCGACGGCCACGTCCAGTTTGCCATCAAAGGCGCCCAGCGCCGGCGCACAGTAAGCATCGTTCCAACTGCCGACTGAACCACCGGTACGCTGGCTTGCGCAAGCAGCCAGCCCGGCGGTACCAAGCCCTATCGCTGGCGATAGGGCTTTTTGCTTGCATATCTGGAAAGACGGACAGAGCGGACAGACGCAGCCATGAAATTTATCGATGAGGCGAGAATTCTTGTCGCCGCTGGTGACGGCGGCAACGGCATCGCCTCGTTCCGACGCGACAAGTACGAGCCCGAGGGCGGCCCGGACGGCGGCGATGGCGGCAACGGCGGCAGCGTACATTTTGTCGCCGATCGCAACGTCAACACCCTGATCGAGTATCGCTATGCGCGCCGGCATCGCGCCCAGCGTGGCCAGAATGGCGGTTCCAGCGACTGCTACGGGAAGCGCGGCAAGGACCTGACGCTGCGCGTCCCGGTCGGCACCACCATCGCCGACGTCAACAGCAACGAACTCCTTGCCGACCTCGACGTCGACGGCAAGAAGGTGCTGCTCGCCAAAGGCGGACGAGGCGGCCTCGGCAACATCCATTTCAAGTCGAGCGTCAATCGCACGCCCCGTCAGTGCACGCGTGGAGAGGAAGGCGAGCAGCGCGAATTGCGCCTGGAACTGCGCTTGCTGGCCGACGTCGGTTTGCTCGGCCTGCCCAACGCCGGCAAGAGCACCTTCCTGCGCGCCGTCTCGGCAGCACGTCCCAAGGTCGCCGACTACCCGTTCACCACCCTGCAGCCACATCTCGGTGTGGTGCGGGTAGGCCACGACCAGAGCTTCGTCATCGCCGACATTCCCGGGCTGATCGACGGCGCGGCAGAGGGCGCTGGCCTTGGCATCCGCTTTCTCAAGCACCTCGCCCGAACCCGCCTGCTGCTGCACATTGTCGATCTGGCGCCGGTCGACCCCGCCGCCGATCCCGTACGCGACGTAGAAACGGTCGTTCGCGAACTCGAGAAGTACGATCCGGAACTCGCCACCCGGCCACGCTGGCTGGTCCTCAACAAGCTTGACCTGATCCCCGCGGACGAACGCGAGCAACGCATTGCGGACTTCCTGCAGGGCTGTCACGCGCAGGCGACGGGCATTCCGCATTTCCGCATCAGCGCGATCAGTGCCGAGGGTTGCCGCGAACTCACGCGCCAGTTGCAGGAGGCGTTGCAGAACCTGGTCGCCGCCGAAGCCGTCGACACGAGGAGCGCTACAGTCGCCCCCCCCTTCGCCGGCGACCTGTTCGCAGACCAGCAAGACGAAACCTGAAGATGGCCAGCAGCCGCATCGCCAACGCCCGCAGACTGGTCATCAAGGCCGGATCGGCGCTGATCACCAACAACGGCGAAGGCCTGGACCTTGGCGCCATCGACGAATGGGCGAGACAGATCGCCGAGTTGCGCCAGGCGGGCAAGCAGGTCATTCTCGTCTCCTCCGGTGCGATCGCCTGTGGCATGCAGCGTCTTGGCTGGCGCAAGCGCCCACATGCCGTGCACGAACTGCAGGCAGCGGCAGCCGTCGGCCAGATGGGATTGGCACAGGTCTACGAGCGAGCCTTTGCCAGGTACTCCTTGCACACGGCGCAGGTCCTGCTGACCCACGACGACCTCGCCGATCGCAAGCGCTACCTCAATGCGCGCTCGACCCTGAACACGCTGCTCCGCTTCGGCGTCGTGCCGATCGTCAACGAAAACGATACCGTGGTTACCGACGAGATCAAGTTTGGCGACAATGACACGCTTGGGGCACTGGTGGCGAACCTCGTCGAAGCCGACTGCCTGATCATTCTCACCGATCAGCAGGGCCTGTTCACCGCCGACCCGCGAAAGGATCGGGCAGCCAGCCTGATCAGTGAAGCACGTGCCGGGATCGCCGCTCTGGAGACCATGGCTGGGGGCGCGGGCACGCAGTTCGGCACCGGCGGCATGCTGACCAAGGTCATCGCCGCCAAGCGTGCCGCGCGCAGCGGCGCGCATACCGTCATCGCCAGTGGTCGCGAACACGACGTCATTCTGCGTCTGGCGCGCGGTGAGTCGCTGGGTACGCTGCTGGTGGCCGAAACGCAGCCGATCACGGCACGCAAGCAATGGCTCGCCGACCACCTGCAACTCAACGGCAAACTCGTTCTCGACAACGGCGCGATCAATGCCCTGCGCGAAGGGAAAAGCCTCCTGTCCATCGGTGTCGCCGCCGTGCGCGGTGAGTTCGAGCGCGGCGCAGCCGTCGCCTGCGTTTCGAATGAAGGCCGCGAGATCGCGCGCGGCCTGATCAACTACGGCAGCAGCGACGCGCGACGAATTGCGCGCCGCGCCAGCCAGGACATCGAAAGCATCCTCGGCTACGTCGAGGAGCCCGAGATCATCCACCGCGACAACCTCGTTCTCAGCTAGCACGGCCCGGCCGCCAGCGGCCCTCATATGGAGGCATTGCTGCACGCTGTGCAACACACCATCGGCACCCAGCGCAGCGCCAGCCCGGGCTTGGCCGTGAGGGCGCTGTGCTATGCTTGAGCCCTCCCGAGTGCCGCTCCGGCCCGGGCCTCCGACTCAGAGCAGACCTATGCGCGCCAAGCAAGAACGGCCCCTCCAGCCATGCGTTTCGGATAACTCGGCGGACGTTCGTTCGCGACGGCACCCCCACGTTCGCCATCGCAAGTGGTTCTCCGACCGCCTAGCGACTTCGGGTTGCGCCTGTTCGTCTGGCCCCCCTACGTTCTGCGCAAGAAAGCCGCCCGAACCCGCGAAGTCCAGACGAGCTGGAACTGCGCGATGAACGCGGTCGACCTCTTTCGCGATCAGGCAAGCCGCGAGCAATTGGCCGCCAACGATCTGGCGGGCTTTGGCGCACTGTGGTCTCTGGATACCGACTGGCACGAGGCTCCCAATGAACGGCGCGGCGGCTGGAGCGGCGTCAGTCGGCACCTTTTGCGCGACGGCAGCGCCATCTTCCTCAAGCGACAGGACAACCATCTCTGCCGGACGTTGCGCCATCCGCTCCGCGGCATCCCGACCTTCTATCGCGAATACCGCAACATCCGGCGCCTAGACCAGCACCGGATCGGTACGCTCGAGGCCCTCTATTATGGCCACCGGCAGGAACCCGGTCACTGGCAGGCAATCCTCGTCACCCGCGCACTCGACAGCTTCAGCAGCCTCGACGAGTGGAATGTCGCGCATGCGGACAGCGGCCAGGGGCAGCGCCAATCGCTGATTACGGCCGTTGCCCAGGCCTGCGCGCGCCTGCATCATCACCGCCTGCAGCACAGCTGTCTGTACGGCAAACATATCTTTGTGCCGCGTGCGGCGAAGCTGGGCACCGCCTACCAGGAAAGCGACATCCGCTTCATCGACCTGGAAAAACTACGCCAGGGGATCAGCCGCGGGCGTGTCGGTGCGCACGATCTTGACCAGTTGATGCGCCATACCGAAGGCTGGAGTGCCGCCGAACGCAGCGCTTTCCACGCCGCGTACCGGCAACGGCGCGACGCCCTGAAGCGCTAGCTCGCCGTGCCGGGCTGGGGAAGCGCCGCTTCCCTGATCGGCAGGTTCAGCAACGCCGCCACCGCCGCCAGGGCAATGTCGGCATACCACATCCAGCTGTAGTCGCCGAACTGCGTCAGCGCAAGGCCACCAAGATAGGCGCCGAAAAAACCACCGACCTGGTGCGAGAGCAGAGTCATGCCGAACAGCGTTCCGAGGTAGCGCACGCCGAATAGCTTGCCGACGATCGCTGCCGTCGGGGGCACCGTGGCCAGCCAGGTGAAACCCAGTCCAGCGGCAAAAATGTAGAAGGTCAGGTCGGTCTTCGGTGCCAGCAGGTAGATGGCAATCATCGCCGCACGCGAGGCATACATCCAGAACAGGACGTACTTGCTGCGGTAGCGGCCGATGCAGGCACCCGCGTAGAGGCTACCGAAGATATTGGTCAGGCCGATGATTGCCAGTGCCCAGCTGGCGACCGACGACGGCAGGCCGCAAAGGGCGACTTCGCCCGGCAAGTGCGTCACCAGAAAGGCGATGTGGAAGCCACAGCTGAAGAAGCCGAGATTGAGCAGCTGGTAACTGCCATCGCCGACGGCGCCGCGCACGCTCTGCCACAAACCCGCTTCGCCGGCGGGCGCCGACGGCTTTTCAACCGGTCGCGACACCACCCGGACCAGCGGCGTCGCCGCCAGAGTCATCACCGCCAGTGACCACATCGCCCCCATCCAGCCGAACATCTGAATCAAGGCCTGCAGGAGGGGGGCAAAAACGAACTGCCCGAACGATCCGCCCGCATTGATTACCCCGGAAGCTGCCGCCCGCGCCGCTGGCGGCAGCCGCTGGCTCGAAGCCCCGATCAGAACCGAGAAGCTGCCGGCACCGGAGCCGATCGCCGAGAACAGGCCGAGCGACACGACCAGACCGGCGGTGCTGCTCATGAAGGGGGTAATCGCGCTGCCAAAAGCGAGGAGCAGCAGCCCGCCGAACAGCACCCGCCCCGGCCCGTAACGGTCAGCCACTGCGCCGGCGAGTGGCTGAATGGCGCCCCAGGTAAATTGCCCGACGGCCATCGCCAGACTGATCGAGACGACGCCCAGGCCAGTGCTGGTATTCAACGGCGAGAGGAAAAGCCCGAGCGATTGCCGGGCGCCCATGGTGACCATCAGGATGCCGGCAGCCGACAGGGTGACCGCCCACAAGGCAGGTTGATTGAGAGTGCGGAACATCGGGCGGCTCGCGATCTGGCGGACTGTCGTCCGGAAGCCCGGATTGTAGAACGAGTTGGCTCCCGTTCGGGTCGCCTTTGCCGACCCTGCCGGCAAGGGACGCGTCGACGGGCGAGGAGCGGGCTGGATCAGGACGGCAGCACGCAGTAAAACATGAAGGAGGAAGGAGGAAGCGAGGAAGCGAGGCCGGCGCGATCTGAAGCCCGCCCGAAAGAGCGCTCTTGCTGCCTACAGATTGCAGAAAAGCATGTCGAATTCGACTTCACTATCCGACTGACGGGGTCGATGATCGCTGTCGGGACGAGTGAAGCGGATATTCAGTGCGTACTTGTTGGCGCTGATTTCGGGAATGTAGGGATCGTCGAGCTTCAGGGAAATACGCACCATCTGCGAGCTGCTCCCACCGAGCATCATCTGGAAAGCACCATTGGCAGCCACGTGATGTTCGGGACGGCCGCTCGCACGCAACAGACGTAGGACGATTGCCAGGGCGTCTCGCAGGGGCAGCATCGGCTGTAGCCAGCCAAGCAGCGCCTCACGCCGCGCGCCAGGCTCCTGGTGCCGCCAGTAGTGGTAGGACGGCAGATCGAACTGGCAGACCCCACCGGGAATGCTGGCCCGACTCTTGATACTCATCAGCCAGTCGTTGTCGCGCAGGTGCTGGCCGATCTTTCCAGTCATGGCGAGCAGCGCCGCCGACGCCTGCTCGACTTCCTGGAGGGCGGCGTTGAGCGCTTGTTCTGAGATTTCCGGGTTGTTGCGAAAAGCGAGCAGACTCTGGCGCTGACGTTCCAGCTCCTGAATCAAGTCCATTTTCAGGTCGGCACGGCCCGAGACATCGAGAATCTCGAACAGGGTCAGCAGCGCGACGTGGTGCTCATGCGAGCCGTCACGCTGCATGAAGCTGCCAACCTTCTGGAACAAATCCTCCAGACGCAACAGGGTGCGTATGCGTTCATTGAAAGGATATTCGTAGGTAATCACACTTCCGCCAGCGTCAGAAACGGGAATTTTCGATAATTCTGAAGCATTTGCAACAAAACCTCAACGCCCAGCATGAAGTTTGGCACTGGCCAGCTGCAGATAGCGCTGGTGCAGGACTTCGATCTGAGGACGCAAGGCGTCGAGTCCGCCATCGTTGTGCAACACGTCGTCGGCCGCCGCTCGCCGCTCGGCACGCGTCGCCTGTGCGGCCATGATCGCCTGCACGGCGTCGACGGCCAGGCCGTTGCGCGCCGTAACCCGGGAAATCTGCAGAGCTTCGGGGCAATCGACCACCAGCACCCGATCAGCGCGCCGACGATAGCTCGCCGTTTCGATCAGCAAGGGCACCACCAACATTACGTACGGGGCGTTCTCGGCGGCGGCACAGCACGCGTCGCTGCGCAGGCGAATCAGCGGATGCAGGATCGCTTCCAGCGTCTCCTTGGCGAGCGGATCGGCGAACACGAGACGGCGCATCGCAGTGCGATCGAGACCGCCGTCAGCACGCAGCACAGCGTCACCGAAGGCCGCCTCGATCGCCGGCATTGCCGCACCCTGCGGGCCACTCAGCTCATGGGCGATGGCGTCGGTATCGACCAGCGCCACGCCACGCGCCGCGAAGAGCTCAGCCACCGTACTCTTGCCACTGCCAATGCCTCCGGTCAAACCAACGACAAAACTCATTGCGTCACCTCAGCCGGCGCGGGACAGGGGGCAGCGCCGGCCTTCGGCAGCAGCGCGACAACCGCCCGCCGCAAGGCGTCCAGCTCGACCGCAGGACCATGGACTTCAAGCTCGGTAAGCGCCACCTCACTCCGGCGCTCGCCGACGCGGGCCGAGCGCACCCCTCTGGCGCGCAGCGCTTCGAGGCGCGCCTTGGCGGCGTCCTCGTTGCGATAGGTTCCCAGCGAAATCGCCAGCGGGCTGGGGCCGCTGCTCGAAACGATGAAATAGTCCTTCACACCGAGCTCCTGCAACTCGACGACTTTCCGGTCGGCTTCCTCCCTGCTGGCCAGCGGCGGAATGAAAACCCAGTAACCAGTGATCTCGCCAACCGTATTGCGTTTCACCTTCAGCGCCGCAAATCGATCCGCCAGCAGACGCTCGACCTGGTCGGCATCGCCAGCGACCAGCTGGCTCCACCGCTGACAGCTTTCGACGGGCTTCTTGTCCCCCCCATTGTCGAGCACTTTCTCGGCGTCCGCTTTCTTGCTCGTTGGCCGGGGCGGTTCGCCACGCGAGACGATGCTCACACGCTCCGGCACGAGTTGCTGCGCAAGGCGCCGCGCGTCAGGGTTGTCCGACGCGCCCAGGTAACCCTGCGTCCACACGAACAACAGAAGGTTGGCGAGCAGGAGCAGGAAAACGGTGATTCGCATCGAAATGATCATCCGACCTTGGGCAGGTTTTCTAGCGAAGCACGTATGGCCTCCGCCGGATATTCGAAATCATCGAGTTCGCCGGCGAAATACCGGTCGTAGGCTGCCATGTCGAAATGCCCGTGACCCGTTAGATTGACAAGAATCGTTTTCGCCTCGCCACTGCGTTTGCAACGCAAAGCCTCGTCGATCGCCGCCCGCAGCGCGTGATTGGACTCGGGCGCCGGAATGATTCCCTCGGCACGAGAAAACATGACGCCGGCTTCAAAAGTGGCAAGCTGCGCGACCGCGACCGCCTCAATCAAGCCCTCGTGGTAGAGCTGCGAGACCAGCGGCGAGTCACCATGGTACCGCAATCCACCGGCATGAATCCCCGGGGGCATGAAGTCATGCCCGAGGGTGTACATCTTCATCAAGGGCGTAAAGCCCGAGGCATCGCCAAAGTCATAGGCGTAGGCGCCACGCGTCAAGGTCGGGCACGAGGTCGGCTCGACGGCGACCAGCCTGGTCGGTCGACCGTTCCGGCCACCGGCGGCGTTGTCGGCGATGAACGGAAATGCCAGCCCGGCGAACGACGAACCGCCACCACAGGGTGCAAAAATGACGTCCGGCCAGTCGGCGACCTTCTCGAACTGCTTCTTCGCTTCCTGACCAATGATCGTCTGATGCAGCGCCACGTGATTGAGCACCGAGCCGAGCGCGTAACTGGTATCCGCGCGCCCGGCGGCGTCTTCGACGGCCTCGGAAATGGCAATTCCGAGCGAGCCCTGGTTGTCTGGATCGCTCGCCAGCAGATCACGCCCAGTCTGTGTCATTGGCGATGGGCTAGCGAACACCTCGGCACCCCAGGTCTGCATCATCGAACGCCGGTAGGGCTTCTGCTGGAAGCTGACCTTGACCATGTAGACGCGTACGTCAAGGCCAAACATCTGGCCGGCAAAAGCCATCGAGCAACCCCACTGGCCAGCCCCGGTCTCGGTAGTGATCCGTTTTATCCCCGCCTGCTGGTTGTAAAAAGCCTGTGCTACGGCGGTGTTTGGCTTGTGCGAACCGGCGGGTGAAACACCCTCGTACTTGTAATAGATCCGCGCCGGCGTGGCGAGCAGCTCTTCGAGCCGCCGAGCGCGGATCAAGGGTGACGGACGCCACAGCCGGTAGACTTCGCGCACCGGCTCGGGGATCGGAATCCAGCGCTCACCCGACATTTCCTGCTCGATGATCGCCGCCGGAAATATCGCCCCCATCTGCTCCGGCGAAACCGGCTCGCCGTCCGCAGCGAGCGGCGGCAGCGGCGGCGTCGGCAGGTCGGCGACGACGTTGTACCAGTGCGTCGGAATTTCGGACTGATCGAGGGTAATGCGCAGCGATTCCACGAAACCTCCCGGCATTCTTCTTGTTGAGCGAATCCGCGGAGTATACCCCGGGACACCCCTACTGATCACCACCGCCGAATACGGAGCGGCGCCGCAAAAGGCACCGGAAGGTCGGTGTTACGGGCTGCGCAAGACCGCTCTCGCCTGAAAAACGAGGCGCTGGAATCTGTCACCGGCGGGTGTTCGCCCGTGCCGGCCACGGGCAAGGAGCGTTGGCCAAGCGGCACGGCATCACCCGCCGGCCGGCGCAAAGTTGGTACTGGTCCTGGTGACCACCCCGTCGTTGTTGAAATGGACGTTGAAGTACCAGGTCATCCCCGGCTCGACCTTGGTCTTCCAGTCCCACACCTTTTCCTGTTTCAGCGAGAAGTAAAGCTCGTGCGCCGGTCGACCGAGCAGGTAACGCACTTCGTCGCTGCTCATGCCCGGGCGAACCTTGGCGAAGTTTTCCTCGGTGAGCACCTGACGCACCTCGCGCAGCAACTTGTCGGGCCCGATGACCAGCATGTAGTTGACGACTCCCTCGGGCGTACGCGGATACTCCCAGATACGCGTGCCGTCGGCTTCTACCCACTCCAGAGTGGGTTCGCCCATCAGTTTGCGCACTTCATCGGCACTGCTGACGCCGGGTTTGAGTTTGCTCAGCCGGTCCGCATCGCAGGCCGAGAAGGCAAGTGCGGCCAGTCCGGAAAGCAGGAGACCGGCGAAGAGTTTCATCGACATGTTTTACCGCGCTCCACTGACTGCGACTAGAATCGGTTCCGCGAAGCCGCGAGTATAGACGACCCGACAGCAAGGAGCCCCTGTGAGCCCGATCGAACCCGCAGGTATTGCCCGCAAGGCAGCGCAGCCGGCGAGCAAATGCGGACGCCGTGCAGAGCTCGGGAACCGGCGACGGCGTCTATCGGCAGAAGCCATAGAAGGCACTGCATGTCGTCGCGAGGATCGCCCTTGAACGCTGGCCAGCGCGGCTATCCGCCCGCCGCCGTCGCCTGGAGCGTATGGGGGCTGGGCGCCCTCCTCTATCTGGTCGGCTTCTACCAGCGTGTCGCCCCGGCGGTGATGACCGACCAGCTGATGATCGACTTCTCGATCGGAGCGACCGAACTCGGCAATCTCTCGGCCTTTTATTTCTACTCGTACGTGGCGATGCAGATCCCGACCGGGATCCTTGCCGACCGCTGGGGGCCCCGCCGTCTGCTGAGCGCGGGCGCGTTCGTCGCGGCAATCGGCAGCGCGCTCTTTGCCAGCGCTCCCGATCTGTGGTGGGCAAACGGCGGACGTCTGCTGATCGGGGCCTCGGTCGCCGTTGCCTTCGTCTCGATGCTCAAGCTGGCCAGCCATTGGTTCGCGGCGCAGCAATTCGCCCTCGCCTCCGGACTGGCGCTGGTCTTTGGCGTCGTCGGCGGAGTGATTGCCGGCGTCCCTTTGCGCATGCTCATCGAAGCCTGGGGCTGGCGCTCGGTGATGGGCGTCTCGGCGGCGCTGACCGCACTGCTGGCCATCGCCATCTGGCTGCGCGTGCGCGACGACCCGGCCGACTGGGCTTACGAAAGCCACGCGCAGGCGGCGCACGGCAGCGGGCAGCACGGTTCGATCCTGCGCGGGATGGCCGAAGTGCTCTCCTACCGCAACACCTGGATTCTGCTGATTACGCCGATTGGCATTGCCGGATCGGTCCTCACCTTCGCCGGTCTGTGGGGCGTACCCTTTCTGCGCCAGGTGCATGGCCTCGATACCCGCACCGCGGCGGCGATTACGTCGCTGCTGCTGATCGCCTGGGCGGTCGGAGGACCGCTCCTCGGCACCCTGTCCCAGCGCATGGGCCGCCGCCGACCGCTCTATGTGTGGACGACCGCGGCGGCACTCGCCGGCTGGCTGGTGGTCATCTACGCGCCGCTACCGATGTGGTTGTTGATCGTCACCCTGCTGTTCACCGGGCTGGTCTCCGGCAACCTGATCATCGGCTTCGCTTTCGCCAAGGAATCGGTGCCGGCGCGCCTGACGGGAACCGCTTCGGGGATCTGCAACATGGGGCCGCTGCTCGGCGGCATGTTGCTGCAGCCGGCCGTTGGCTGGCTGCTCGACGACAACTGGCTGGGAGCGACGGAGGGTGGCGCCCGGATTTATGATGCCACCGCGTATCAGACCGGCTTCAGCCTGATGGCCGGCTGCCTGGTGGTTTCGCTGTGCCTGATCCCGTTTGCCAAGGAAACCTACGCCAGGCAGACGCCCTGATTTCGCCGCGGCGCAGGCACTTCAATCTCTTGTGATGCGGCGGTACTGCACGGCTTCGGCAACATGCTGCGCCGCGACGGTCGAACTGCCGCTCAGGTCGGCAATGCTGCGGGCGACCTTGAGCAGGCGATGGTAGGCACGGGCGGAGAGATCGAAGCGACTGATCGCGTGTTTCAGAAGGGCCGCAGCGGCCGCTTCGGGCGCGCACCAATGGTCGATTTCCCGGGTCTCCAAGCGCGCGTTGGCCTTGCCCTGACGCCTGATCTGTGTTCCGCGCGCCAGCACGACGCGGGAACGCACCACCGCCGACGCCTCGCCATCAGCCGGCTGTTGCAGCGCTTCGGCGGGCAAGGCGGGAACCTCGATCTGCAAGTCGATGCGGTCGAGCAGGGGACCCGAGAGCCGACTCCGATAGCGCCGCACCTGCTCCGGCGTGCACCGGCAGCGGCCAGCCGGGTCGCCGTGATAGCCACAGGGGCAGGGATTCATCGCGGCAACCAGCTGAAACTGGGCTGGAAACTCCGCCTGTCGCGCGGCGCGCGAGATGTGGATGCGGCCGCTATCGAGCGGCTCGCGCAGCGCCTCGAGCACGCGCCGGTCGAACTCGGGGATTTCGTCGAGAAAGAGTACGCCCTGATGCGCCAGTGATATCTCGCCGGGACGCGGCACACTGCCGCCGCCGACCAGCGCCGCCGACGAAGCGGTGTGATGTGGCGCCCGATAGGGATGGCGGCGGAAGAACTCGGGGCGAAACTGCCCGGCCAGGGACAATACGGCCGCCGACTCCAGCGCCGCTGACAGGGTCATCGGCGGCAGCAAGCCCGGCAGGCGGCTGGCGAGCATCGACTTGCCGGTACCCGGCGGGCCGGCGAGCAGGATCGAATGCCCGCCCGCTGCGGCAATTTCGAGCGCGCGCTTGGCCTGCGCCTGACCACGCACATCGGCGAGATCGGGATAATCGTCGCCGCTGTCGTCCTCGCGGCTGTCGTCTGCGCGCAGGCATTCGGCCAAGGCACCCTGTCCGGTCAGGTGACCACAAACCTCGAGCAGGGTATTGGCGGCAAGGACCCGCACCTGGCGGGCGAGCGCAGCCTCGCGCGCACTGCTCGCCGGCAGAACGAAGCTTCGTCCCCGGCTGCCGGCGGCAAGGACCATTGCCAGGGCGCCACGGATCGGCCGCAGCTCGCCCGAGAGCGACAGCTCGCCGGCGAATTCATGGTCAGCCAGCGCGGAGGCGGGAATCTGGCCTGTCGCCGCCAGGATGCCGAGCGCAATCGGCAAGTCGAAGCGGCCCGATTCCTTGGGCAGGTCAGCCGGCGCGAGATTGACCGTGATCCGTTTGCTGGGAAAGCTGAAGCCCGAGTTCTGCAGCGCCGCCCGCACCCGATCGCGCGCCTCTTTGACCTCGGTATCGGGCAGGCCAACCAGCGTCACGCTCGGCAAGCCCCCCGCGAGATGCACTTCGACGGCCACTTCCGGGGCCGAAAGACCGTCCAGTCCGCGGCTGTGAACGATGGCCAGTGACATGGTCGCCGATCGTCAATGCGCGCCAGGGGCAGGGCGACGAAATGCAGTCAATCCGGTGGACCTGCCGCGCCCCCGCTCAGGCCGACGGGTCCGGCGGGTTTTCAAGCCGCTCCAGGGACTCCAGGCGCAGCTCGAGCGCCTTCAGCTTCTCGCGGGTGCGCTGCAGGACCTGCGTCTGGATATCGAACTCCTCGCGGCTGACCAGATCGAGCTTGCTGAAGAAGCTGGCAAGTAGCGAACGGGCGTTTTTTTCGATATCGGCAGCGGGACTGGCGGCGATGATGCCTCCCAGCCGGGCGCCAAGTTCTTCGAGAATTCTGGGGTCGAGCATGGGAATCACCGGGACGCAGTTGGTTTCTGAGTGCGCCGAGTTTAGCACAGACGCGTCGCGCAACCGCGAACGCACCATTACGGTGCATCTCCTTGCCGGCGCCGCTCTATCGCAGTGCAGCAACCAATTCAGGGTGCCGAAGAGATCCTTCATACCATTGATTAATCAACATAAAAAATCGTGGCACGGAAAATGCTTGTACCTGGGCAGCAGTTCGTTTATTCCGTTGTTCAGGGCTCAAGCATGAAAAATGGCGCGCTTTCAAGCTCGTTCCCGGCGGCGTACTGGCCAGCGGGTAAGGCACAGGCAGGTCCACCAGGGAAAGCGCCGCAATGCGGGTGAGCCGCACAGCTTCTAGACAACTTTTGTTTCGACCGGGGAGGCTCCGCCCTCCCCTGACATGGAGTGCAACATGAAACTGGTTACCGCCATCATCAAACCCTTCAAGCTTGACGAAGTGCGAGAAGCGCTGTCGGCGATCGGCGTGCAGGGCATTACGGTCACCGAAGTCAAAGGCTTCGGACGTCAAAAAGGCCACACCGAGCTCTATCGCGGCGCCGAGTACGTCGTCGATTTTCTGCCGAAAGTGAAAGTCGAAGCAGCGATCCGCGACGACCTCCTCGAGCAAACCATCGAGGCCATCGAGAAGTCGGCCAGCACCGGAAAGATCGGCGACGGCAAGATCTTCGTCTCGACCATTGAAGAAGTCATCCGCATCCGCACCGGTGAAACCGGTGAGGAAGCCCTGTGAGGAGCCTGCCATGATACGCATTTTCGCCATCCTCGCCCTGCTTGGAGCCGTCGGCATCGGCGCCCCGGCGTGGGCTGCCGAGACCCCGGCCGGGCTCAACGCGACGAGCGCTGCCATGACTCTGGCACAGGCTCCGTCAGCAACGGCAGAAGTCGCTGCCGCCACCGCCGCGGCCATTGCCGCCGCTGCGCCGGTGGCGACCCTCAGCAAGGCCGACAACGCATGGATCATGGTCTGCGCCGCGCTGGTCATCCTGATGTCGCTGCCCGGGCTGGCCCTCTTTTACGGTGGCCTGGTACGCACCAAGAACATGCTCTCGGTGCTGATGCAGGTGTTCGTGACCTTTGCGCTGATCAGCGTGCTCTGGGTGGTGTATGGCTACTCGCTGGCGTTCACGGAAGGAGGCAGCTTCTTCGGGGTGCTCGACAAGGTCTTCCTGAAAGGAATCACCGCCGATTCGCTTGGCGCCACCTTCTCCAAGGGCGTGTTCATCTCCGAGTTGACCTTCGTCATCTTCCAGGGTGCTTTCGCAGCGATCACTTGCTGCCTGATCGTCGGCGCCTTCGCCGAGCGCGCGAAGTTCGCAGCGATCCTAGTCTTCATGGTGATCTGGTTTACCCTCTCCTACGCACCGATGGCACACATGGTCTGGTACTGGGCAGGTCCCGATGCCTATGTCGATGCCGCTGCCGGCGAGGCGGCCGGGGCAACCGCCGGCTTCCTGTTCCAGAAAGGCGCGCTCGACTTCGCCGGCGGCACCGTGGTGCACATCAACGCGGCGGTTGCCGGCCTGGTCGGTGCATTCATGATCGGCAAGCGGATCGGCTACGGCCGCGAATCGATGGCCCCGCACAGCCTCACCTTCACCATGATCGGTGCCTCACTGCTGTGGTTCGGCTGGTTCGGCTTCAACGCCGGCTCGGCACTCGAAGCGAGCGGTGGATCGGCGCTGGCGATGGTCAACACCTGGTTGGCAACGGCCTGCGCGACAATGTCCTGGATGCTCGCCGAATGGATGATCAAGGGCAAGCCTTCGATGCTCGGTGCAGCTTCCGGAGCGGTCGCCGGGCTGGTGGCGATCACTCCGGCAGCCGGCTTCGTCGGTGTCATGGGCGCCATCGTCATCGGCCTGCTGGCCGGCGTGATCTGCCTGTGGGGTGTCAATGGTCTGAAGCATCTCCTCGGCGCCGACGATTCGCTCGACGTCTTTGGGGTCCATGGCGTCGGCGGCATTCTCGGCGCGATCCTGACGGGGGTCTTCGCAGCACCGTCACTGGGCGGCAGCGGCGTCTATGACTACGTCGCCAACGCTGTCGGCGAATACGACATGACCGCGCAAGTGATCAGCCAGCTGTGGGGCGTCGGCACGGTGATCGTCTGGTCCGGCGTCGTCTCAGTCGTGGCCTTCAAGCTTGTCGACCTGGTGATCGGCTTGCGGGTCCCGGAAGACGAAGAGCGCGAAGGCCTCGACATCACCTCACACGGCGAATCGGCCTACCACTACTGAGCCGATCGACCGTCAAGAACTCTCCCCTTCGGGCGCCCACGTGGCGCCCGTTTTTTTTGCGTGCGCAAGCTGCCCGTGGCGGGGAGGAAGACGCCTGCAGTTCGCATCCCCGGGATGGGGCAAGGGCAACCCCTCGATTCTTGGCGCAGAATCCCTTAATCTAGCCGGTCTTGCAACACATTCATCGACGACCCGGCTGCGCCCGGGATAACTTGAGCGGGGAAAAACGATGCCTTTTCTGAGCTGGCGAAACCAGTATCGCGTCGGGGTCGCCGACATCGACCAGGAGCATCGCTATCTTTTCGAGTTGATCAACGAATTCCACGACAGCCACCGCGGCGGCGCCGATGCGCAAGCTCTGGCGCAGATTCTCAACCGCCTGGTGCAATATGCCGAGGAGCATTTTCGCCACGAGGAGGAGAGCATGCGGGAAAGCGAGTATCCGCTACACGCCGAGCATTGCGCGCTGCACGAGGCGCTCTACATGACGCTCTTCCGTCTCTCGGAAGAACTCGCCGCGGGCTCGTTGCGGATCGACAGGGACACCCACCGCTTCCTCCGCAACTGGTTGGTCGAGCACATTCTCAAGCACGATCTGGCGTTTGGCGATTATTTCGCGCGTCGGGCAAAAGCGATGGCGAACGGAGAACAGGAAAGCCTTGGGGAAGCCGCCACGCAATGACCCGCCCGGGCACGGTCCCGCGGTGCGCGCCGGGCGCGGACCATCTGCCCGCCTTACCGCCAGCGCACGCCCCCCTGCGCTCTTCCACTCCTTGAACAGGAGCGTCGTCTGTGCCACATTTGCGGTCCTGGGCGCGCCTTTTCGGCGCAATTCCTAAGCGCGAGCACGGCATCGAAACACCACCCAGCAAGCCCACCAGGCACATGGAGAAAGCATGAAATACGTGATTTGGGTATTCTGGCCAGCGTTCATCGCGGCCGGAATTGCCGAAACGATCTTCTTTACGATGATCGACCCCGAGCAGTTGTACCTCTTCGGACAACGCGTCGAATGGTCGGTCACCGCCACCTACTCGACAGGTTTTCTGCTCTTCTGGCTGGTCTGCATCGGATCAAGCCTGATGACCTATCTGATGATGCCCCGAGACGCCAAGGAGGCGCTGATGAAAGCAGCCGGTGACCGCGACGATCTCGCCCGGCCGAAACGCCGGGAGCCGCGCAGCGTCGGCCGCTAGATCGAAGACAAGCCGCCGTCGAGGTCGTTCTGCAGGTCAACGACGGCTTCGAGGCCGACGGCAATGCGCAGCAGATCCTCGCTGACGCCTGCCGCGGCCCGCTGTTCGGGCGTGATTCGCCCGTGCGTTGTCGTCGCCGGATGCGTCAACGTCGTTTTCGTATCGCCGAGATTGGCGGTAATCGACAACAAACGGCAGCTATCGACCACCTTCCAGGCTTCCTGACGCGCCCCCTTGACGGTGAACGAGACGATCGCCCCACCGCTTTTCTGCTGCCTGCACGCCAGGTCGAACTGCGGATGCGAAGCCAGGCCCGGATAGTAGACACGTTCCACCCGAGGATGCCGCTCCAGCCACTGCGCGAGTTGCAGTGCCTTCGCCGACTGCGCGTGCATGCGAATCTGCAGCGTCTCAAGGCCTTTCAGCAGTACCCAGGCGTTGAACGCGGAAAGCGTCGGGCCGGCGGTGCGCAGGAACCTGAACACCTCATCGGTCAGTCTCCTCGGCCCGGCGACGGCGCCGCCGAGCACCCGACCCTGACCATCGAGATATTTGGTCGCCGAATGCAGTACCAGATCGGCACCGAGATCGAGCGGCCGCTGCAGAATCGGCGTGCAGAAGCAGTTATCGACCACCACCAGGACACCCCGGGCGTGCGCAATGCTGACCAGCGCAGCGATGTCGGCAATTGCCGTCAGCGGATTCGACGGTGTTTCCAGGAACAGGAGCCTGGTTTCTGGCCGCAGCGCCGCCTGCCAAGCGGCATTGTCGGTCTGGGCGACAAAGCTGGTCTGGATTCCGAAGCGCGGCATGATGCTGCCAAGCATCTGCTGCGTCGCGCCAAACAGCCCCGTCGAGGCAACGATGTGGTCGCCGCTGCTGCATAGCGCCATCACCAGCGAGAGAACGGCCGACATCCCCGAGGCGGTGGCGACGCAGGCCTCGGCGCCTTCGAGCGCGGCCAGACGCTCCTGAAAGGTCGTCACTGTCGGATTGGTAAAGCGCGAGTAGACGTTGCCTTCTTCCTCACCCGAAAAGCGGGCGGCTGCCTGGGCCGCGCTGTCAAAGACAAAACTAGAGGTCAGATACAGCGCCTCGCTGTGCTCGTTGAACTGGCTACGTTCCTGACCCGCGCGCACGGCCAGCGTCTCCAGCGAGTAGCTGCGCGGGGTGTCCCCTGAGGCCATCGATTCGCTTGCTTCCATTGGCTCCATCTTCAATCCACGGACATCAGGTTCAACTGCAACTGGTTGGACGACCAGAGTTCTTCCCGCGCCGCACCGTAGCCTTCGCGGGCCAGTTCGATGGCATTCAGATACTCCGGGCTGACGTCGCCGGTGATGTAGGAGCCATCAAAACACGACGTGTCAAAGCAGCACAGCGACGGTTTCAATTCCCTGATCGACGCCTTCAGCGCGTCGAGATCCTGGTAGACCAGTGCGTCGGCGCCGATTTCACGGGCGATCTCTTCGCCGGTGCGGCCGGTGGCAATCAGCTCGCCGCGCGTCGGCATGTCGATTCCATAGACGTTCGGGTAGCGCACCGGCGGTGACGCCGACGCGAAATAAACTTTCAGCGCCCCCGCAGCACGCGCCATTTCGACGATCTCGCGGCTGGTCGTGCCACGCACGATTGAATCGTCAACCAGCAACACGCGCTTGCCCTTGAACTCCTGGGCAACCGTATTGAGTTTCTGGCGAACCGAGCGTTTGCGTGTCGCCTGGCCCGGCATGATGAAGGTGCGACCAATGTAGCGGTTCTTGACGAAACCCTCGCGATAGGGAACGTTGATGCGCTGCGCGAGCTGCATCGCCGAGGGGCGACTCGAATCGGGAATCGGGATGACCACGTCGATCTCCTCGACCGGAATATGCTTCACCAGCTTGTCGGCCAGATGCTCGCCCATGTGCAGTCGCGCTTCATAGACCGAAACGCCGTCGATTACCGAGTCTGGACGCGCGAGGTAGACAAACTCGAAAATGCACGGGGCCAACGCCGAGTGGCGCGCGCACTGCCGTTGGTGCATGCGATGATCGAGGTCGATGAAGATCGCCTCGCCCGGATCGACGTCGCGCAGCACCTTGAATCCCAGGGTGTCGAGCGCCACCGACTCGGAAGCAAAAAGGTACTCGGTGCCTTCGGCCGTCTCGTTGATGCCCAAGACCAGCGGACGAATTCCGAAAGGGTCACGGAAAGCGAGCATGCCGTAACCGGCGATCATCGCCACCACGGCATAGGCGCCGCGGCAGCGACGATGAACCGCCGACACGGCACCAAAGATGATATCGAGATCGAGACGATAGCCCTTGGCGGTGGCCTGCAATTCGTGCGCCAGCGCGTTGAGCAGCACTTCCGAATCGGAGTGCGTATTGATGTGCCGCAGGTCCTGGCGGAACATCTCTTCCTTGAGCTCCTGGGTATTGGTCAGGTTGCCGTTGTGACCGAGGACGATCCCGAACGGCGAGTTCACATAGAAAGGTTGAGAGAGCGAGGAATCGAACGCCGATCCAGCCGTCGGGTAACGGCAATGCGCGATCCCCATGTTGCCCGGTAGAGCGCGCATGTTGCGCGTGCGAAAAACGTCGCGCACCAGCCCGGACCCCTTGTGCATGTGGAAGGCATCATCCTCGACAGTCGCAATGCCAGCCGCGTCCTGGCCGCGATGCTGGAGGACCATCAACCCATCATAAAGCAACTGGTTTACAGGTGACGTTGCGACAACTCCGAGGATCCCGCACATAGTGTTTTTCCTAGCCAAACCTGATTCGTTTAGTCACTTCTGATGGCAACCACGGCTTGCTCGCCAGTACTGCCGTTTCAAGCGGCGCCGAAAAGTACGCCTCGCTCCACCACTTCTCTTTGGGTAGCGACGTCATGCCGCCAACGGACACCAGAACCAGGACGATCAACAGGCCGCGAGCGGCGCCGAAGATGATTCCCAGCAGACGATCGGTCAAGGTCATTCCGAGCGCCTTGAGCAGGCTACGCACGGCCAGACGCAGCAGCGACATCACCACCAGTACGGCGACGAAGATGGTCACCCAGCCGGCGACCAGTCGCAGCGCCGGGTCAGCAATCGACGTAAACCCCTCGGCGACCATGGAGCCCCACCAGCGGGCGGCGAAAAATGCAAGCACCCACGCCACCAGGGCAATGATCTCGCCAACCACACCACGCCACATGCCGAGCACCAGGGAGACGCCAACGACAAACAACACTACGTAGTCGAAGACGGTCATGAGCGGCCGGCGACGACTCCGCCAACGCCAATCTTCTTCAGCTTGTCGAGGGCTTTCTCGGCCGCCTCGCGGTTGGGAAACGGACCGGCGCGCACGCGCGTTCGCTTGCCGGCTGGCGAATTGAGGATTTCGGTATAGGTGGCAACGCCGGCACGGTCGATCTTGGCGACCAGCTTCTTGACGTTGGCCGGGTCGGCGAAAGCGCCGACCAGGATGACGTACTGTCCGTCCGAGGAGACCGGCGGGGGCGGCGGAGGGGGCGGCGGCGGTTCGGGCTTCTTGACGATGGCCGGAGCGGGCGGCGGCACCGGTTTCTCGGCTTTTTTCGGCGGCGATTTCTCAACCGGCTTGGCCGCATGTTCCAGACGTTTTTCCTCCGCCTTCTCGGCGACCGCTGGCGCGTCGGCCGGCAGCGCAGCGACGTGCTCGTCGCTACCCGTCGCCACGGCCGCTGGCGGAGACGAGCGCGCCACCAGTTCGCCGGGGTCGAAGGGCTGTTGGTCCTGCCCCGGAATGCGGATCTGGATGTCCTGGACGGGCTGCTTCGGCTCTTCGTCCATGACCATTGGCAAGACCACCGCAGCCAGCCCGGCAATCGCCACCGCGCCAACGAGACGGCGACGCGCTTTCTTCTTGAGGTGTAATTGCGGGTCGGATGATTCAGTCATTTGCATCGTGGAATCCACTTGCGTCGCTTCGCTCAGCGACCGTTCTGCATGCTGCGCATGACGGCCGCGACCGTGTAGAACGATCCAAAGACGGCGATTCTATCATTTTCACCGGCCAGCTTGGCAGAACGCGCGAAGGCCTGTTCGGGTGACGACAGGCATTCGACCTCACCGCCCAAGCTGGCGGCAGTCACCACCTCCGCCAGGCTGGCAGCCGACGCACCACGTGGCCCGCCGAGATCAGCGAGCAGCCAGCGATCGATCCTGCCGGCCAACGGCGCCAGCGACCCGGCGATATCCTTGTCGGCAAGCATGCCGACAACGGCGAGGGTGCGCGCGAAGAAGCCCATTCCGGCCAGGTTGTCGACCAGTTCTCCGACCGCCTGCGGATTGTGGGCGACGTCGAGGACGATCGTCGGGCGGCCGGGCAGGACCTGAAAACGCCCGGGCAAGTCCAACTCGATCAGGCCTCGCCGCACGGCGCTCATGGAAACCGGCAGCCGCGTTTTGAGCCCCTCGACAGCGGCGAGCGCGGCGCAGGCATTGCGCAGTTGGCAGCGGCCACGCAAACCGGGATTGGCCAGGCCGCCCCGGCGCAGACCGCCCCGGCCCCAGAAGGTCCACTGTGCCGCGTCCCCGAAATGACCGAAGTCGCGGCCCAGCAGCTGTAAATCGGCGCCAACAGCGAGCGCCTGCGCAATCAGCGAAGCGGGTGGATCCGGATCGGCACAGAGCGCCGGCTTGCCAGCACGAAAAATGCCCGCCTTCTCGAAGCCGATGGATTCGCGTGTCGGACCCAGCCATTCGGTGTGATCCAGAGCAATGCTGGTAACCAGCGCGCAATCCGCATCGTAGGCATTGACCGCATCGAGCCGCCCGCCGAGGCCGACTTCGAGAATCAGGACCTCGACCGCCTGCGCAGCGAACACCTCCAGGGCGGCCAGCGTGCCGAACTCGAAGTAAGTGAGCGCGATGCCATGGCACGCCTTTCTCGCCTCCTCAACCTTGGCAAATGCTGCACAGAGCAGGGCATCGTCCACGGCTCGCCCATTGATTCGCACGCGCTCGTTGTAGTCGAGCAGATGCGGCGACGAATAGCAGCCGACGCGATAACCGGCAAAGGTATAGATCGCTTCGAGGTAGGCGCAAGTCGAGCCCTTGCCGTTGGTTCCGGCGACCGTAATCAGCGGACATGGCAACTGCTGGCGCAACGCCTCCTTGACCAGTTGGACACGTTCCAGCCCGAGCTCGATTCCTGCCTGCCCCTTGGGGTGAAGCCCTTCGAGATAGGCCAGCCAGTCGGTCACGGACGCCGGCGCGAAAGCCCCGGGAGATGCAGGCGACGCGCTGCCCGCGCGCCCGCTCACGGCGCCGTCCTCACTGCAGTGTGGGCCGCCTCAGCAACAGAGCCAGCAAGGCCGCTACCCGGTCCTTCATCTCGCGGCGGTCTACGATCATGTCGATGGCTCCCTTTTCAAGGAGGAATTCGGAGCGCTGAAAACCCTCCGGCAGGGTTTCGCGAACCGTCTGCTCGATAACCCGCGGTCCGGCAAAACCGATCAGCGCTCCCGGCTCGGCGATCACCACGTCGCCGATAAAGGCGAAGGACGCCGAGACGCCACCCATGGTCGGGTCGCTGAGAATCGAGATGAACGGCAGCTTGGCTTGCGCCAGCAGAGTCAGGACCGCCGTCACCTTGGCCATCTGCATGAGCGAGAAAAGCCCTTCCTGCATCCGTGCACCGCCCGACGCGGCGACACAGATGAAGGGCACGCGCTGCTCGACAGCCGCCTGCACTCCACGCACGAAACGCTCACCGAGCACCGACCCCATCGAACCGCCCATGAAGTCGAACTCGAAAACGGCCAGCACTACCGGCAGCCCTTTCATGGTTCCCTGCATGACCACCAGCGCCTCGGTCTCGCCGGTGCTGCTGGCCGCCTCCTGCAGACGCTCCGGATAACGGCGGCTGTCCTTGAAGTTCAGCGAATCGACCGGCAGCACGTCGTCACCGAACTCGAGGCGCCCCTCGCGATCGAGCAGGATATCGATCCGCGCCCGCGCGTTGACGCGCATATGGTGAGCGCACTTCGGGCAGACGTGACAGTTGCTGGCCAGATCGGTGGCATAGAGCACAGCCTCACAGCTTGGGCATTTGCTCCACAGACCCTCGGGCAACGCCGACTTGCGCGCCGAAGCTGCGCCGCTTCTCTTGATCTTCGGGGGTAGCAGCTTGCTCAACCAGCTCATGGCATTCCTCGCGACGGATTCGTTGCCGCGTCAATCGCCTGGCGCATTTCGGCGACCAGGGCGCGGACTTTGCTGCAGGCCTCGTCGGGTGACGAGTGTTCGAGTTCTTCGATGATTCGGCTACCAACCACGACGGCATCGGCGTGCTCGGCCACTGCGGCAGCCGTCGCCGCGTCGCGGATGCCGAAACCGACGCCCACCGGCACCCCGGTACGCGCCCGAATCTCCGGGATACGGGCTGCAACGGCGGCGACGTCGAGCGCGGCGGAGCCGGTCACTCCCTTCAACGACACGTAGTAGATGTAGCCACTGGCCAGAGCACCGACCTGCGCCATGCGCGCCTCGCTGGAAGTCGGCGCCAACAGGAAGATCGGATCGAGCGCATGCCGGTGCAGGGTCTGCGCAAAGTCAATCGCCTCCTCCGGCGGGTAGTCGACCACCAGAACCCCGTCTACTCCCGCGTCGAAAGAGGCCGCGGCGAAGGCCTCGACGCCCATCGACTCGATCGGATTGGCGTAGCCCATCAGAACGATCGGCGTGTCGTTGTCGTCAGCACGGAAATTGGCCACCATCTCGAGCACTTTTCGTAAGCTGACACCCTTGGCCAGAGCTCGCTCGGAAGCCCGCTGGATGGTTGGCCCATCGGCCATGGGATCGGAGAACGGCACGCCAAGTTCGATGATGTCAGCGCCGGCGAGGACCAGAGAATGCAGCAAGGGAACGGTCAGCACGGGATCCGGATCGCCGGCGGTGATGAACGGGATCAGCGCCTTGCGCCCCTGCGCCTGCAGGCGCTCGAATACAGCCTCGATTTTCGACATGGTCAGAGTTTGATGCCCGATTTATCGGCAACGGTGTGCATATCCTTGTCACCGCGACCGGAGAGGTTGACCAGCAGGATCTTGTCTTTGGGCAGCGTCGGCGCCAGCTTGCTGGCGTAGGCCAGGGCATGGCTCGATTCGAGCGCCGGGATGATGCCTTCGAGACGGCACAGGTCGTGAAAGGCCTTTAGCGCATCGGCGTCGTCGATGCTGACGTATTCGGCGCGGCCGCTATCTTTGAGCCAGGCGTGCTCGGGGCCGACTCCAGGGTAATCGAGGCCGGCCGAAATCGAATGGGTTTCGGTGATCTGACCATTCTCGTCCTGCAGGAGATAGGTGCGGTTGCCGTGCAGGACGCCCGGACGACCGGCGGTCAGCGAAGCGGCATGATGTCCGGTCGCGATCCCCGCGCCGGCCGCTTCGACGCCGATCAGACGCACCCCGGGAACCGGGATATAGGGATGGAAGATACCCATCGCGTTCGAGCCACCGCCGACGCAGGCGATCACCACATCCGGTTGGCGACCGCACTGCTCGAGCATCTGCGCAATCGACTCGCGGCCGATGACCGACTGGAAGTCGCGCACCATCATCGGATAGGGATGCGGGCCGGCAACCGTGCCGATGATGTAGAAAGTGTCGGAAACCTGTGCCACCCAGTCACGCATCGCTTCGTTGAGCGCGTCCTTGAGCGTTCGTGAACCACTATTGACTGGCACCACCGTCGCGCCGAGCAGCTTCATGCGGTAGACATTGGCCATCTGCCGCTGGATGTCGTCGGCCCCCATATACACCACGCATTCCATGCCATAGCGAGCCGCCACGGTCGCCGTCGCAACGCCGTGCTGGCCGGCGCCGGTTTCGGCAATGACGCGCCCCTTGTGCATGCGCCGGGCGAGCAGCGCCTGGCCAATGCAGTTGTTGATCTTGTGCGCCCCGGTGTGGTTGAGGTCTTCGCGCTTCAGATGGATCTGCGCACCGCCAAGCAGTTCTGACCAGCGCCGGGCGTGGTAGATGGGACTCGGACGGCCGACATAGTGGCGCAGCTCGTGGTCGAACTCGGCGACGAACTGCGGATCGCGTTGCGCGCTGGCGTAGGCCTCCTTCAGCTCGTCGAGCGCACCGATCAGGGTTTCTGCGACAAAAACACCGCCGTACTGGCCAAAATGGCCCGCAGCGTCGGGCAAATCATAAACATCAACGGCCATCAACAATCTCCTTGCGGCGGTTTGCGACAAAAACATCTGCAGCGTCTCGAACGTCCGGCCCGCCGCTGCACCGCCACAGGCATTCCCGGCCGGATGGCGTTCAGTGGCTGCGCTCGCGCCCGGCGCCAATCCGGCAGGTCCAGCGCAGCTGCGCTTGCGCTATCCGTCGCTGCTTTCCGATCCTGCCGCCCGCAGCGCGGCGACAAAGGCGCGGATCTTTTCGACATCCTTGATTCCCTTGCCTGCCTCGACGCCCGACGAGACATCAACTGCTGCCGGGCGCACACGGCGCACCGCTTCGCCGACATTGTCGGCATCCAGGCCACCGGAGAGGATCAGTGGCTTGCCCAGCGATTGGGGCACCAACGCCCAGTCGAAAATCTTGCCACCACCACCGTAGCCTTCGACAAAGGCGTCGAGAAGGATGGCTTGCGCCGAAGGGAAGCGAGCCGCGTATTGTACCAAATCCAGTCCGGGCCTGACGCGCGCCGCCTTGATGTACGGCCGATCGAACTGCCGGCAATACCCCTCGTCCTCGTCGCCGTGAAACTGCAACAGGTGGATCGGCAGCGCGGCCAGCGTTGCGCGTACCAGCGCCGGATCGGCATTGACGAAGAGTCCGACGATGGTGACGAATGGCGGCACGGCGTTGGCCAGCGCAGCCGCCGCCCGCAGGTCGACGTAGCGCGGACTTGGCGGAAAGAAAACCAGGCCCAGCGCGTCGGCACCCTCGCGCACGGCGCACAGCAGATCCTCGCGGCGAGTCAGCCCGCAAATCTTGAGGCGCGGAATCCTGGCCATGGCGGTCGCCCTGCTCATCTCCCTGCTCATCTCCCTGGCCCGACGGGAAGCAGCTGGGCCTCTTCGCCGAACGGCAGGCCCCAGTGCGGCGGGTACTTGACTGCGGCGAGATAGAGCCCGGCGGCAGCGAAGGTTGGCGCCGCCAGGCGGCGATCGCCGGCCGCCAGCAGTTCGCCAATCCACCCCGGTGGATGCTTGCCCTGACCGACGTGAACCAGACTTCCGACCAGGTTGCGCACCATGTGGTGAAGAAAGGCCGAGGCCTCGAAATCAAACACAAGGAGCTCGCCGACACGCGTGACCTCGGCCTTGTGCATGAGCTTGACGGGTGAGTGTGCCTGGCATTGCGCCGCCCGAAAAGCCGAGAAATCGTGCTCGCCGAGCAACAGCGCAGCGCCAGCCTGCAGCGCGCCCAGATCAAGCGGATGGTGGTACCAGCCAACGCGGCCGGGCCATAGCCCGGTGCGGTGCGCCCGGTTGAGGAGCAGATAGCGATAGTGTCGGGCATAGGCCGAGGCGCGCGCGTGGAAATCGTCGGCAACCGGCTGCGCCCAGCGCACGGCGACCGCTGGCGGCAGGAAGGTGTTGATTCCTCGCACCCAAGAGAACATCGGCCGCTCAAGGGGTGTGTCGAAATGCACCACCTGGCCCAAGGCATGCACGCCGGCGTCGGTACGCCCGGCACAGATCACCCGCACCGCCGTGCCAGCGAACTGCTGCAAGGCTTCCTGGAAGGCGTCCTGGACCGTACCGCCACCAGGCTGCTTCTGCCAGCCGCGATAAGCACTCCCGTCGTATTCGACGGCCAGGGCGATGCGCACGCGCTAAGCCTGGCGGAGAAGAAAGGCGCCGACGACACCGGCGACAAGCAGAATCAGCGCCGGGTCGGACCACGAAAAGGGCCGGTCAGCGAGTTCAAAGACCTCACCCTCTCCCCCCGTGTTCGGCGCCTTGAGCAGGATCCGCCAGTCGCGCGGACGCGGCAAGGTCTCGATGTGGCGCATCACCAAGAGGAGGCGCACGACGCTGCGGTCGGGGTCGACGCCACAGCGCCGCAGCGGCTGCAGCAGGCGATGAGTGGCGACCAGCAGTTCGGGCACAGGCATCCATTCCACAAGTACCGCCACCGCACTCAAGGCGAGCAGCAAGCGCCCGCCATGCGTCGCGGCGGCGAGCAAGCCCTCGCGAGTGGGGGCGAGAGCACCGCCCCAGGCAGGTTCGCCCGCCGCCCCCCAGGCGACGATGACGAACAGCGACAGGAACAGCCAGCGCGTCCGCCAGGCGAGGCGCAGCGCACGGCGAAGTGCTGCCGGGCCAAGAAACGGTAGGACAAGAAGAGCGGCGAGCAGTTGTTCGCCATCCAGGCACTGGCTCGCCAGCAGCAGCAACAGCCAGACGACCAGGCGGGTTGTGGGATGCACGGCGGACCAGCTTTCGTGTGGAGGGATCGACAGACCGCCAAGACCGGAATTCTCGTTCCGATGGCGGTCGACGTCTACTCGCGCAACTCGCCGAGGATGGCCAGCGCCGCTTCACGCTGCGCTGCGTCGCCATCCTTGATGACCTCTTGCAGGAGCTCGCGTGCGCCTTCGAGATCACCCATTTCCTGGTAGGCCTTGGCGAGGTCGATCTTGGTAGCCACCTCTTCGCTGGAGCTGATGTCGGCGTCGCTCGCCAAATCCATATCGGATGAAAACGCGAAATCGGCCGTGCTGTCGGCCTGCGTCGTCGAGAAATCCGGGTTGACCAGCGTGTCTTCCTGGTCGGCTTCGAAAACAGAGCCCGCGGAGCCAGCAGACTCGGCGGCTTCGGGCACGGCGGCGCCAGAGCGGCCGTCGCGATCGCTGTCTTCCAGGTCCAGGTTGATCGACGACATGTCGAACGACGGATGCTGCATTCCCTCGCCAAGGACGGTCGACTCGGTCAGCGTGACGTCAAACTCCAGCGCGTCAGCGTCAGCGTCCGCCACCGCATTGTCGGGCACCTCGGCGGGCTCAAGCGGCGGCACCTCCTGCGTCTCGGCGGTTCGGTCGACCGGTTCTTCGACGCCCAGATCGAACTCGAAGTCGAGACCCGCGCCGGGCTGCGAAGATGTCTCGCGCGCATCGGCCCCGATCAGCATCGTCTCCTCGGGCATTCCGAATTCCTCCACCGGGATTGGCGGAGAATCGGGTTCGGCATCGTCAAATTCGCTCTCGGACGACGCCGAGGCTCTTGGCAAGGATGTCGCAAAATCAAAATCAAGGGCAGCCCCCGGCGCGGGACTCGGGAACGAGAGCGTCGTCTCGAGAAAATCGTCGTCAGCGACGACTGGCGAATCTGGCGTCGCGTCGCCGGCCCCGAGATCGAAATCGAGGTCCGCCAGATCGCTCGCTGCGCTCGCCCCGGAGGCCGTCGGCGCAGCAGAAGCCGCAGACTGAACAGGCGATTTCGCCGGCTCGGGCTCGGCGGGCCTGACCAAGGTATCTTCGTGCTCTGCCTCCGAAGCGGCTGCCGCTGGCCGGTCGTGTTTAACGATCAGCGTGTCTTCATACGACGGATCGACGGCCATCGTGTCGTGGCCGGGTCGCTCAATGGCGATGGTTTTCTCACTGGGGTCGACGCCACCGTCATCCACTGCTGCAGACTCGGACGCAGCCGGTGGCTGCTCGGCTTGCCCAGCCGAGCCGAACAGGGCGTTCTTGGGATCAAGCTGGAGGCCCATGGCGGCCGCTTTTTCCCAATCGCTGCCAAAACCGCCGGTGGCGTTGAACAGCTCCGTCGCCAGCGCATCGAACGGCTTGATATCCTTGCGGCTAAAGTAGATCTCGAGCAGCTTCAAGTGAATCGCATGCCGCTCGGGATCCTTCTGGCGAGCCTCCAGGAGGATCTCTTCGGCCTGCGCGTCCCGCCCATACGCCATATAGACGTCGGCCTCGGCAACCGGATCGACCTCGTCGGTGTCGATGCTGCCGGGACCGGCCTGGCTGAAATCGGTCTGTGCCATCGAGTGCGAGGTATCGACGCTCTGCCCGCCCGTACTGCGAAATACCGAGTTGGCCACCAGGCTGTTGTCGCCCTGCGGTGCAAGCGTGCTGAGCTGCGAATCGAGAGGACCCTCGCCCCCGCCCTGGCGACGCCGTCTGGCCAGCCAGTACGCGGCGAGCAGCGCGAGAATGCCACCGCCTGCGGCCATGAACGACGTACTCGTCAGCAAGTCGTCGAGGAAACTCGGCTCTTCGGGCGGCGGCAATACGATCTTTGGTTTCGGCGCCGCCGCCGGTTTTGGCGGTTCGACCGGCTTGGGCTCTTCCGCCTTGACTTCGGCCTTGGGCTCCTCGGGCTTTTGCTCCGCCTGGGCGAGCACTTCGCTCGGCCGGCTCTCGGCAGGCTGCGCCGGCGGCCTGTCCATCGACATCGCAGGTGCCGCTGCACTGGCAACGGGCGCCGCCGGGCTGGCGGCTGGCGCAACGATCGCGGCGGCCGGTGGCATCGGTGCGGGCTGGCCCGCCGCCTGCTTCTCCAGCTCAGCCAGGCTCTGACTCTTCAACTCGACCAGCCGTTGCAACTCGGCCACGTTCCTCTCGAGAGCCGCCAAACGCTCGTTGGCTTCCTTGAGCGCCTGCTCCTTGGCGATCAGATCCTCGTCGCTGCGCTTGCCGGTCGCCACCGGCTTGCCGCCGGGAAGCTCGCTCTTCGAGACCTTCAGTTGATCCTTGGGCTCTGCAAGAGGCGCCGCCGAATCCTGGACTTTAGTCGTGATCTTGCCTGACGCTTGCTGCCGCGCCTCCTCTTCGGCGGCCGGAGAATCAGCCGCCGTCGAGGCGAGTTTGCGACGGTAGGAACTCCAGTCCGACGACTGCGCAATCACCACCCGTCTGGCTTCGTCCTGCGAAATCGTGCTCAGACTGCCTTTATCCGGTATCGACAGAATCTTGCCGGCGCGCAGGCGATTCATGTTGCCGCGGTCGAACGCGTCCTCGTTGGCACGGAACAGGCCAACCAGCATCTGGTCGAGAGACACTCCCTCCGGCCGGGTTTCACGAGCGATCTTGCTCAGCGTTTCGCCGCGTTCGACCCGGCGCGTTCCGCCGCCAGCTGCTGACGGCTGCTCCGGAGGTGATGGGGCACGCGCCTGCACCATGGGCCGCGCCGGAGCAGCGCGCGCGGCTCCGGTCTCAGGCCCGCGCGCTTCACTCGCCGGCCTGGCCGGCGTCACTGGCCGGGCACCCAGAGCCGGGCCAGTGGAGGCACCTGCTCGGGCGGCAAACTCGGGAGGATCGAGCAGAAACGTGTAATCGCGAATCAAGCGCCCGGTTGGCCAATTGAGCTCTAGGAGCAGGTCGACGAACGGGTCGTTGATGGGCCGAGAGGAAGTCAGTTTGATGATCGAACGGCCGCTGGGATTCTTGGTGATCGCGAAACTGATCCCCAGCAGCGTCGAGGAGTAGTCGACGCCGGCCCGCTTGAACTCATCGGGAGCCGCCAGCTTGGCCTGCATTTCCGCAATCTCTTCGCGCGTCGCGAAGACCTCCACCTCGGCGCGCAAAGGCTGGCCGAGCGCCGAGAAGACGGTGATCTGGCCCAGCCCCGCGGCCTCGCTGGCCACAGGCACGGAGGCCAGCACCAGTGATGACGCCACCGCCCATACCGAGGTCCGCAATCTGAAATCCTTTGCTGTCTGACGTATTTTTCTGGCCACGGCGCCACCCTGAGCGTCGAAATCGGAATTATTAAAATAACATCATGGGGTTAGCCATGCAAGCTAAACTTGCTTCTGAATCACGGCCCGGACAAAGCCCCAAACCCGGCCTGTCACAAGTACTTTGTTTATTCAATTTCAATCAGTTATCGATCAGAACACGAAGCATGCGACGAAGCGGTTCAGCCGCCCCCCAGAGCAACTGGTCGCCGACCGTAAACGCACCAAGGTACTCCCCGCCCATCGCCAGCTTGTGCAGCCGCCCGACCGGGACCGACAAGCTGCCGGTCACCGCCGCCGGGGTCAACTCGCGCTCGCTGATTTCGCGTTCGTTGGCAACGACTTTCACCCACTCATTCCCCTGCGCGATGATCGCGTTGACTTCGTCGAGCGGGACATCGCGCTTGAGCTTGATGGTCAGTCCCTGCGAATGGCAACGCATGGCGCCGACACGTACGCAGAGCCCGTCAACCGGAATACTGCCCGGCGAACGAAACGGCGGGCGGCCGAGGATCTTGTTGCACTCGGCGCCGCCCTTCCATTCTTCCTTCGACTGCCCGTGTTCGACCGACGCATCGATCCACGGGATCACGCTACCGGCGAGCGCCGTGTGCCGGAAGTTGCTGGTCGGAAAATCCGCCGAGCGCATGGTTTCAGCAACCTTGCGATCGATGTCCAGAATCGCCGAAGCCGGATCGGCCAACTCGGACTTCACCGCATCGTGCAGCACGCCCATCTGCAGCAGAAGCTCGCGCATGTTCTGTGCGCCGGCCCCCGATGCCGCCTGGTAGGTCATCGCGCTGACCCACTCGACGAGGTCCTGCCGGAACAGTCCGCCGAGCCCCATCAGCATCAGCGAAACCGTGCAGTTGCCGCCGATCCAGTTTCGGCCACCGTTGGCCAGGGCAGCGTCGATAACCTCGCGGTTCACCGGATCGAGGATGATCACCGCATCGTCCTTCATGCGCAGCGTCGACGCGGCGTCGATCCAGTGACCATTCCAGCCAGCGGCGCGCAGGCGGGGGAAGACCTCCTTCGTGTAGTCACCGCCCTGGCAGGTGACGACAATGTCCATCTGCTTGAGGGAGTCGATCGACATCGCATCGTGCAGGCTGCCCGCTTCCCTGCCCGCGAGCAGCGGCGCCTTGCCGCCGACGGCGGAAGTCGAGAAGTAGAGCGGCTCGATGTGCTCGAAGTCGCCCTCTTCCACCATTCTTTGCATCAGCACCGAACCGACCATGCCGCGCCAACCGACCAGACCTACCTTGTTCATTTGTTCACCTCTGCCAGAAATCCCGTTGAATCGCTTCACTCAATTCACGCACTCGACTTGCAGCGCGGCGAGTACCGCGTCGCCCATCTCGCGGGTACCGACCTGCCGCATTCCGGGCTCATGGATGTCAGCCGTCCGGTAGCCCTGGCCCAGCACCTTCTTGACCGCGTTCTCGATACGCTGGGCAGCGTCATGACGCGCAAAAGTGTAACGCAACATCATCGCCGCCGAGAGGATCGTAGCCAGCGGATTGGCGATCCCCTGACCAGCAATATCCGGCGCCGATCCGTGACAGGGTTCGTACATGCCCTTGTTGTTGGCGTCCAGTGACGCCGAAGGCAACATGCCGATCGAACCGGTGAGCATCGCCGCCTCGTCGGAGAGAATGTCACCGAACATGTTGCCGGTGACGATGACGTCGAACTGCTTCGGATTGCGTACCAGCTGCATCGCCGCGTTGTCGACCAGCATGTGGCTGAGCACGACATCGGGATAGTCTGCCGCGGTCTCGATGGCCACGTCGCGCCACAGTTGCGTCGTTTCCAGGACGTTCATCTTGTCCACCGAGCACAGCCTGCCACTGCGCTTGCGCGCCGCCTCGAAAGCGACGCGCAGGATGCGGCGAATCTCGCTCTCGCTGTAGTGCATGGTGTTGAATCCAAAGCGTTCCTGACGGCCATCGACGTCGCGCGTCTCGATACCGCGCGGTTGACCGAAATAGATGTCGCCGGTCAGCTCGCGAACGATCAGGATGTCGAGACCGGCAACGACTTCGCTTTTCAGCGTCGAGGCGTTGGCCAGTTCCGGATAGAGGATCGCCGGGCGCAGGTTGGCGAACAGGCCGAGTTGCTGGCGGATGGCGAGCAGACCGCGCTCCGGGCGCAGCGCGCGCGGCAGCGCGTCCCATTGCGGGCCACCGACGGCACCGAGGAGCACCGCGTCGGCCGCCTGCGCCAGGCGCTGGGTGGCTTCCGGGTACGGATCACCGGTGGCATCGACGGCGCCACCGCCGAGCAGCGCTTCTTCCATCGTGCAGTCGAGGTCGAGCGCGCGCAGGACGCGCACCGCCTCAGCCATGATCTCCGGGCCAATCCCGTCTCCCGGGAGAAGACAAATCTTCATTTACACTTCCTCAGGCGAACAGCCAGGGCTGTTCGCTACGACGGCGCTCTTCAAAGGCCTTGATCAGCTCGGCGTGGCGCAAGGTCAATCCGATGTCGTCCCAGCCATTGAGCAGGCACTCCTTGCGGAAGGCATCGACGGCAAACGGCAAGACCTTGCCATCGGGGCACACCACCTGTTGCTGTTCGAGGTCGACGAGCAATCGACAAGCCGGCGCCGAGTCAACCAGCGCAAACAGGGCGTCGACGTCGCTTGCCGGCAGCACGATTGGCAGAATGCCGTTCTTGAAGCAGTTGTTGAAAAAGATGTCGGCGAAACTCTCGGCGATCACCGCCCGGAAGCCAAAGTCAAGCAGGGCCCAGGGCGCGTGCTCACGCGAACTTCCACAGCCGAAGTTCTTGCGCGTCAGCAGAATCTGCGCGCCCTGATAACGTGCTTGATTGAGGACGAAATCGGGCTTCAGCGGCCGCTGCGAATTGTCCTTGCCAGGCTCACCCACGTCCAGGTAGCGCCATTCGTCGAACAGGTTCGGACCGAAGCCCGAACGCTTGATCGACTTCAGGAACTGCTTGGGAATGATCGCGTCGGTGTCGACGTTGGCGCGGTCGAGTGGCGCCACCAAGCCTTCAAGACGAACGAACTTGTCCATTCTCTTCCTTGTCTGGCGCCCCTATTTGGCCGCCTTTTCAATCGCCTGCCCGCCCTTGGAGATATCCTTGCCAACGCCTTGCACGGTGTTGCAGGCAGTCAGCGAAAGCGCCACGGCAAGCGCGCCAAACAGCAATCTCAAGCGTTTCATCCCTTCTCCTTTGCGTCAGAGCAACTCGCGTACATCGCAAAAATGCCCGGCAATCGCCGCCGCCGCAGCCATCTCCGGGCTGACCAGATGGGTGCGACCACCGGCCCCCTGGCGACCCTCGAAGTTGCGGTTCGAAGTCGAAGCGCAGCGCTCGCCGGGCTCCAGGCGGTCGGCGTTCATCGCCAGGCACATCGAACATCCAGGCTCGCGCCACTCGAAACCGGCAGCGCGAAAGATCTCGTCGAGCCCTTCTTCCTCGGCCTGCCGCTTGACCAGCCCCGAACCGGGGACGACCAGCGCCAGACGGAGGCTGCCGGCCACCTTCTTGCCGCGCACGACAGCCGCGGCGGCACGCAGATCCTCGATCCGCGAATTGGTACACGAGCCAATGAAGACCTTGTCGAGGCGAATCTCCCGAATCGGCACATTGGCGCCAAGCCCCATGTAAACCAGCGCCCGCTCCATCCCCTCGCGCTTGACGGGATCGGGCTCCTGCGCCGGATCCGGCACACAGGCATCGATCGCCACCACCATTTCGGGAGACGTCCCCCAGGTCACCTGCGGCCGGATCGCCTCGGCGGACAACTCGATGACGCTGTCGAACTCGGCGCCGTCGTCGCTGCGCAGCGTCCGCCAGTGGACAACGGCACGCTCCCACAGCTCGCCCTGCGGCGCGAACGGACGGCCGCGCAGGTAGTCGATCGTTACTTCGTCAACCGCCACCATGCCCAGGCGCGCGCCCGCTTCGATGGCCATGTTGCAGAGCGTCATCCGCCCTTCCATCGACAGTCCGCGAATCGCGCTGCCGGCAAACTCGAGCGCATAACCGGTGCCACCGGCGGTACCGATACGGGCAATGATCGCCAGCGCGACGTCCTTGGCCGTCACCCCCTTGGCGAGCAAGCCATCGACGCGCAGCAGCATCGTCTTCGACTTCTTCTGCAGCAGGCACTGCGTCGCCAGGACGTGCTCGACCTCGGAAGTACCGATGCCGTGCGCCATGCACGCGAAGGCACCGTGCGTGCTGGTGTGCGAATCACCGCAGACGACGGTCATCCCGGGTAGCGTCGCACCGTTCTCGGGGCCAACCACGTGCACGATCCCCTGGCGCGGATCCTTGAACGGGAAAAAGGCCAGCGCACCGACTTCGCGGATATTGGCGTCCAGCGTCTCGACCTGCAGGCGTGCGATCGGATCCTCGATGCCGCGATCCCAGTGGTCGGTGGGCGTGTTGTGGTCCGCCGTAGCGACGATCGAAGACACCCGCCATGGCTTGCGGCCGGCCAGCTTCAAGCCCTCGAAGGCCTGCGGACTGGTCACCTCGTGCACCAGGTGGCGGTCGATATAGATCAGCGCGGTACCGTCGACCTGCTGATGGACGACGTGGTCCTGCCAAAGTTTTTCGTACAAGGTCTGCGGCATAGGTCGACGATCCGACGAAGTTCGGCCCCGGTGAGAGGCAATGGAGGGCAGGATTATGTCACAGCGCACCGGCCGCTGTCAGCGCCGGCTTGCACGCGCGGCCATCAGAGCCGCTTGCCGCACGAGCGATCAGCGCGCCTGGCGCGCCGCCAGGTAGAGCGGCTCCACGCGCTGCGCATAAACGCGCAGATCGGCGATCCGTGACCCATGCGACGGGTGCGTCGACAGCCACTGCGGCGGCTGTCCTCCCGAGACACGCCCCATCTTCTCCCACAGCGAGATCGCCGCACTCGGATCGTAGCCGGCTCGCGCCGCCAGCTCGACGCCCATGCGATCGGCCTCCTGCTCCATTTCCCGCGAATTTGGGCGCATGAAAGCCAGGTCGCCGACGCCGCCGATGACGCTCTGCCCGAGACCGGAATCGACGCCAAAATAGGCGCCGATCAAGGCCCCTCCGATGGCTGCCGCGACGTTCAGGCCTGCAGCCTGGCCAGCTTTCTCGCGCCCGTGCTCGCGCAGCGCGTGCGCGATTTCGTGGCCCATCACCCCGGCGAGTTCGTCGTCGGTGATCTGCAACTGCTCGATCAAGCCGGTATATACCGCGATCTTGCCGCCGGGCATGCACCAGGCGTTGAGCTCCTTGGAGCTGACCACATTGACCTCCCACTTCCAGCCGGGCGCATCGGGGCGAAAAGCGGCGGTCACCGGGATCAGCCGGCGAGCGATTGCCCGCACGCGCTCGGTCTGCTGCGCATCGCGATTGAGCAGTTTCTTGCTCTGCGCCGCGTGCATCGCTTCCTGGTAAGCCTTGGCGGCCGAGCGATCGACCTCGGCCGACGAAACCAGCATGGTCTGCTCGCGATCGACGCCAACCCTGCCGCCGCCGGTCGTTCGGGTCGTCGTACAGCCCGTAACGGCAACGGCAGCGAGCACCACAAGTGCGCCACGAGCGCAGGAAAGGACAGTCATTCTTTACCTCCAGAACCGTGTGCAAACCCGGCAATCGGCGCCGGGTGGCTGCCGCCGGGATCGTCGAGATCGCCGCTCTTCACGCCGACGGCGACGAAGAGCAGACCGAACAGCGCAAACGCCGAACTCATGGTGTAGGTGGGCCCGGCGCCCCAGGCGTCCCAGCTCCAGCCGCTCAGCAAACTGCCGAGCAGGCCTCCGGCGCCAAACGACAGGCTCGAGTACAGCGCCTGGCCACGCGCCTGACAGCGACCGGGAAACCAGCGATTGACGGCGGCGATCGCCGTCGCGTGGTAAGCACCGAAAGTCAGGCCATGCAGCAATTGCGCGACGACGATCAGCGGCACGCTTTCTACGCCCCAGCCGATCACCAGGAAGCGCGCGATAGCGGCCGCAAAACTGGCGAGAAGAATGGTACGCAGTCCAAAACGACGCAGCAAGCCGACCATGAAGAAGAAGACCACGATCTCGGCGAGAACGCCGAGCGACCACAGGCAGCCGACGGCGAACTTGCTGTAGTGATGGTCGGCGAGGTGAATCGAGTAGAAAACGTAGAAGGCGCCGTGCGCCGCCGACATGGCTAAACACGCGGCAAAGAGCGCTTTGACCCGCCGCTGGCGAAGGATTTCCCCGACCGGCACTTGCGCACCCGTCGCCCCATGCGACGGCGCCTCGGGAACCGCCAGGGCGTAGATCATAATCCCGGCCAGGGTCGCCGCGATCACCCACAGCAGCGCCGACAGCGGCAACTGGTCGAGCAGCGCACCGGTGCCCATCACAGCGACAATGAAACCGATCGAACCCCACAGGCGGATACGGCTGTAACGCGCCGGCTGCTCGCGCAGATGATCGAAGGTCAGCGTCTCGACCAGCGGCAGTGCGGCGCTCCAGAAAAAAGCCAGCAAGGCCATCGCCAGCAGCATCGCCTCGAAGCTGCGCACGACAAAAAAACTCGCGAAACCGATCAGGCTGACGACGCCGGCGAGGCGCACGATGCCCACCCGTTGCCCCATACGATCGGCCAGGGCGCCCCACAGATAGGGCGCGAACAGGCGCATCAGCTGCATCTGGGACATCAGCAAACCGATGTCCCAAGCGGAAAACGACAGCGACTGAAGGTAAAGCCCGAAATACGGAGAGAAAGCGCCGATGAAGGCGAAATAGAAGAAGTAGTAGCCGGAAAGACGCCAGTAGGGCAGAGCTTGCATCCGGCAATTCTACCGGATGGCGCAAGGGCGGCCGGCGGCCGCCGGCTCGGCAAGCGGTTGCGCGCTTGCCGAGCCGCTCAGCCGTTCAATCGCTGTTCTTGTAAGCGACCAGCATCCGGTACATCTGGTCCTTGAGCAGCAGGCGCTGTTTCTTCATCGTTTCGATGGTGAAGTCGTCGACCGGCAGGTCTTCCTCTTCGAGACGCTCCACCTCGCGCGTCAGTTGATGGTATTCGTCATACATCTCGCCGAACGGCTGGCTCGCGGCTTTCAGGGCGTGAATCGAATCCAGATACTCGGGGAAATCATGGTACAGGTCGTGATGCTCGATGTGCATGATCCTAGCCTCTCGCTGATCCCGGTCGGCCCGATGCGCGACCAGACCAAGCGATTATAACCAGAGCCACCGGCAAGCGTCACGCGGCCCCGCCATCGCTTGCCGCGCCGGGAATACGAGGCGTGCTGCAACGCACGTCGCCACACTGGGCGCGATGGCGCAAGGCATGGTCGATCAACACCAGCGCGAGCATCGCTTCGGCGATCGGAGTCGCTCGAATGCCGACGCAGGGGTCGTGCCGGCCATGCGTTTCGACGCTTGCCGCGTTGCCCGCGCGGTCTACGGAACGGCGTGGCAGGCGAATGCTCGACGTCGGCTTGATCGCCAGACTGACGACGATGTCCTGGCCCGTGGAAATGCCGCCGAGCACCCCGCCGGCGTGGTTGCTGAGGAAGCCCTGCGGCGTCATTTCGTCGCCATGCTCGCTGCCGCGCTGGGCAACGCTGGCAAAACCGGCGCCGATCTCGACGCCCTTGACCGCGTTGATGCTCATCATCGCGTAGGCGATCTCGGCATCCAGCCGGTCGTAGACCGGTTCGCCCCAGCCGGGCGGTACGCCATGGGCAGCGACGGTGATCTTCGCGCCCACCGAATCGCCCGCCTTGCGCAGTCGATCCATGTACTCCTCGAGCTCGGCAACGATCGTCGCATTCGGCGCGAAGAACGGATTGCCGGCGATCGCCGCGGCATCCAGGAAGGGAATCTCGAGTGGCCCGAGCTGGCTCATCCAGCCGCTGATGCTGACCCCGTAGCGCTCGCCCAGCCACTTGCGGGCAATCGCCCCGGCGGCGACACGCACCGCCGTCTCGCGTGCCGACGAGCGACCGCCACCGCGATGATCGCGAAAACCGTACTTCTGCGTGTAGACGTAGTCGGCGTGCCCCGGGCGGAAGGTCTCGGCAATATTGCCGTAGTCCTTGCTGCGCTGGTCCTGATTGCGGATCAGCAGGCCAATCGGCGTCCCCGTCGTGCGGCCCTCGAAGACGCCGGAGAGGATCTCGACCTGATCCGGCTCGCGCCGCTGCGTCACGTGCCGGGAGGTTCCCGGCCGACGGCGGTCGAGCTGGCGCTGAATGTCGGCTTCCGAAATCGCCAGCCCGGGCGGGCAGCCATCAACGACGCAGCCGATCGCCGGACCGTGTGACTCACCGAACGAAGTCACGGTGAACAGCGTGCCAATCGTGTTGCCGGACATGGCTTTCTCTTGAGCGTTAGAATGGGCGCAAAGTCTACCATAGCGCTCAGCACGCTGATCCGAAGCCAGCCCGATGACCGACAAGCCTGCACGTCCCGGCAAACCGCTGCCGACGTCCACCCCGAAAACGCCCGCGCGGCAGCCACCCTCGCCGCCCGGGAACGCACTGCGCCAGGCGGACACACGCTGGCAGCGAACGGTCCGCTATGCCTGGGACAAGGGAGGGAGCAGGGGCGGCAGGTAGGCCGCCCGCCTGCCCGGTACGCGCGCCCGAGCCCGCTGCCGCCGGTCCTTTCAGCCAGCGTCGACGACAGGCGCCTGAGCCACGGTCACGGTCACGGCCACGCAGTGTCGCCGGAAGGCGCAAGAATCGGGTGGTCGGGGAGCGCTGCCGAGACGACAATCGCAGCCTATCACCCCCCATACGAAAGGCTGTCATGACTGCTGCCAGCATCACCCGACTGTTCCTGCTCGCTGCGATCTGGGGCGCCTCTTTTCTGTTCATGCGCGTCAGCGTCCCCGCCTTCGGACCCGTCGCGCTGATCACCTTTCGCGTCGGCATTGCCGCGGTATTTCTCTGGCTGGTCGCCCGCGTCCTCAAGCAATCCCTGGAAATGGGTCGCAAGTGGAAGTACTTCCTGAGCATTGGCGTCCTCAACTCGGCGCTCCCCTTCCTTCTTTTCGCCTACGCGGCGCAATCGCTCCCGGCGTCGCTGCTGGCCATTCTCAACGCCACCTCGCCGCTCTTCGGAGCGGCGATCGGGACGCTCTGGCTGAGCGTTCCGCTGACCGGCGCCGTCGCCCTCGGTCTGGGCTGCGGCCTGGCCGGGGTCAGCGTCCTCGTTGGCCAGAACCTCGCGCTGGCCGGTAGTGCCGAGTGGCCAGCGGTCGCCGCCGGGCTGCTCGCGCCGCTCTCCTACAGCCTGGCGAGCATCTACACCAAGGCCCACCCCGGCCTGGCAACACCCTTCGCCAACGCCCACGGCAGCATGTGGATGGCCACGCTGGTACTGCTGCCGCTGTTCCTTCTTGCCCCGGTCCGGCATGCGCCGGACGGCGGCGACTGGGCAGCCGTGTCGCTACTGGCCATCGTCTGCACCGGTGCCGCCTACCTGCTCTACTTTCGCCTGATCGAAGACGTCGGCCCGACGCGCGCGCTTTCGGTGACCTTTCTGATTCCCGTCTTCGGCGTCCTCTGGGGTGCGCTGTTCCTCGACGAAGCGGTCGGCTGGCACACCCTGATCGGCGGCGCACTGATCCTCACCGGCATCGCGCTGACCGCCGGCCTAGTCGGCCCGCGCGGCCAAACGGCATGAACGAGCTCGCTGCCCGCTGTCGTGCCTACGACACGGTCGCCCGGGCGATTCGCTTCGTCAGGGAGCGCAGGCCCTGTCAGCCCACGCTGCAGGAGGTCGCCGCGCACGTCGGCCTGAGCCATTTTCATCTGCAGCGACTGTTCAGTGTCTGGGTCGGCATCTCGCCGAAGCGCTTCCTGCAATACCTGACCACCGAACACGCCCGCTCGCTGTTGCGTGGCGAGTACGACGTCCTCGCCGCAGCGCACGCGGCAGGGCTCTCCGGACCCGGCCGGCTCCATGATCTGATGGTCGCTTGCGACGCGGCGACACCGGGCGAGGTGCGCTCGCTGGGCGCAGGGCTGCTGATCACCTATGGCTTCGGACCGACGCCGTTCGGCTGGGTCATTGCCGGCACTACCCCGCGCGGGCTGTGCCATCTGCAGTTCGTGAACGCCAGTGACCATCTCGACGCCGACGACGCCAGCGACGCCGCACGGCAACTGCAAGCCGACTGGCAACACGCCCGGCTGGTCCGCGACGATGCGGCACTGGCCACGAGCATCGCCCGCGCCTTCGCTCGCAGCGGCCAGGGACAACCGCTCCACGTCCTGCTCAAGGGCACGAATTTCCAGCTCAAGGTGTGGCAGGCGCTGATCAACGTCGCCCCGGGGGAAGTGGTCTCGTACGGCGAACTGGCGGCGCGTATCGATCACCCGCGCGCGCAACGCGCGGTCGGTTCGGCGCTCGCACGCAACCGTATCGCGGTGCTGATTCCTTGCCATCGCGTCATTCGCGAGAATGGCGAGATCGGCAGCTATCGTTGGGGAGGCGACCGAAAACAGGCGTTGCTGGCCGCCGAAGCGGCGCGCACCGTCACCCATGCCTGCCCATGAACACTCGCCACCGGTCAGCGAACGACGCCCACGGCGAGCACCGTATTCTCTCGTCAACGGCAAATAATTTCACAGTCGAAACGCCGCTTGTCGTTAGAATCGGGACCTTCTCCATTGTCACTTCGCGCCAGAAAAATGACTGATGCAAGCCTGCTCGCCGAACTGATCAGCCACTCCGCCGCGCGCAATCCGGACGCCATCGCGCTCAGCTACGGCAAGCAGTCGATGAGCTACGGCGAGCTGCAACGGTCGATCGACGGCCTCGTCGCCGGCCTCGTCGGCCTCGGCCTGCAGCGCGGCGAGCGCATCGCGATCTACCTCGAAAAGCGCTTCGAAACGGTCGTCGCCAGTTTCGGCGCAACCGCCGCCGGTTGCGTCTTCGTGCCGCTCAATCCGCTGCTCAAGGCTGATCAGGTGGCCTACATCATGCGCGACTGCAATGTCCGCGCGCTGCTCACCTCCAGCGAACGCCTGTCGCTGCTCGCCCCCGTGCTGCCGTCGTGCCACGACCTGCGCCACGTGCTGCTGACCGGCAGCGAGCCGCCGCCCGCCACTGACGGTCCGCTCGCCTACCTGCGCTGGGACGATCTGCTGCAGGCCGGCGGCCGGAGCGGTCACCGGGTGATCGACACCGACATGGCGGCGATCCTGTACACCTCGGGCAGCACCGGCAAGCCGAAAGGCGTCGTGCTCTCGCACCGCAATATGGTCGCCGGCGCCAAGAGCGTCGCCAGCTACCTCGAAAACACGGCCAACGACACTCTGTTGGCCGCACTGCCGCTCTCTTTCGATGCCGGCTTCAGCCAGCTGACCACCGCTTTCCACGCCGGTGCGCGCGTCGTCCTGCTCAACTACCTGCTACCGCGCGACGTGCTCAAGGCGCTGGCGCGCGAGCAGGTGACCGGACTGACCGCGGTACCGCCGCTCTATATTCAGCTCGCGGAACTTGAATGGCCGGCGGCGGTCGGCGAGCACCTGCGCTACTTCGCCAATACCGGCGGGCGCATGCCGCGCGAAACGCTGGCCAGCCTGCGCCGCCACCTCCCGGCCAGCAAACCGTATCTGATGTACGGCCTGACCGAAGCCTTTCGCTCGACCTACCTGCCGCCGGACGAAGTCGACCGGCGCCCCGATTCGATCGGCAAGGCGATCCCCAACGCCGAGATACTGGTGCTGCGCGAAGACGGCTCGCCGTGCGCCGCGCACGAACCCGGCGAGCTCGTGCACCGTGGCGCGCTGGTCGGCATGGGCTACTGGAACGATCACGAAAAGACGGCCGAACGCTACAAACCGCTGCCCGCCAACACGCCGGGTCGCGATGCCGGCCTGGTGCTCCCGGAAATTGCCGTCTTCTCGGGCGATACGGTGCGCAGCGACGAGGAAGGTTTTCTTTACTTCATCGGTCGTCGCGATGAAATGATGAAGACCTCGGGCTACCGGGTCAGCCCGACCGAAGTCGAAGAAGTCCTCTACGCGACCCGGTTGGTCGGTGAATGCGTCGCTTTCGGCGTCGACCACCCGACGCTCGGACAGGCCATCCAGGTCATCGCCACACCCGCGTCGGGCAGCGCTCTGGACAGCGCCGAACTGCTCGCCGAGTGTCGCCGCCGGATGCCCGCCTACATGGTACCGGCGGCGGTGACCGTGTATCCCGGGGCACTGCCGCGCAACCCCAACGGCAAGATCGATCGAAAATTGCTGGCTGGCGAGTTCGTCGCCAGCCAGGGCGATGCGACCGCGGCAGCGCAAGCAAAGGAGCACCCGTGAGCGAAGTGCAACGCAGCTTCCCCAGCCACGCAGCCATGGACCAGTTCCCGGTTGCCGACGGCGAACTCGTCGTCGGCGGCATGGCGCTGACCCGACTCGCCGCGCGCGTCGGACAAACCCCCTTCTACGCCTACGACCGCAGCCTGCTGACGCGGCGGGTGGGCGAACTGCGCGCCGTCCTTCCGTCGGTGCTGAAACTGCACTATGCGATGAAAGCCAACCCGATGCCGGCGCTGGTCTGCCACATGGCAGGACTGGTCGACGGCATCGACGTCGCCTCTGCCGGCGAGTTGAAGGTCGCCCTCGACGCCGGCGCAAATCCGCGCGATATCAGCTTCGCCGGGCCGGGAAAACAAGGCGCGGAGTTGCGCCAGGCCGTCGCCGCCGGCATCCTGATCAACGTCGAATCGTTCCGTGAAGTCGCCGAACTGGCAGCCATAAGCGCACAGACGGGCAACAAGGCCCGCATCGCAGTTCGTGTGAACCCCGACTTCGAACTGAAGAGCTCGGGAATGAAGATGGGCGGCGGTGCCAAGCAGTTCGGCGTCGACGCCGAGCAGGTGCCGGCGCTGCTCACCGAGATCGGCCGCGCCGGGCTGTCCTTCGAGGGCTTCCACCTCTTTGCCGGCTCACAGAATCTCAAGCCGGAAGCGATCGTCGAGGCGCAGAGCAAAAGTTTCGACCTCGCCCTGCGCCTGGCCCGGGAAGCGCCCTCGCCGGTTCGTTTCCTCAACCTTGGTGGCGGCTTCGGCATTCCCTACTTCCCCGGGGAAAAGCACCTTGACCTGGCACCGATTGGCGCCGGGCTGGCGACGATCAGCGAACGCGCGGCGAAGGAACTCCCACAAGCCGAACTGGTCATTGAACTGGGGCGCTACCTGGTCGGCGAAGCGGGCATCTACGTCAGTCGCATCGTCGACCGCAAGATCTCGCGCGGCCACTGTTTCCTGGTCACTGACGGCGGTCTGCACCACCATCTGTCGGCGTCGGGCAATTTCGGCCAGGTCATCCGCAAGAACTACCCGGTCGCCATTGGCAACCGGATGGCGCCGAGCGAGCGTGAAATGGTTTCCGTCGTCGGCCCGCTGTGCACGCCGCTCGACCTGCTCGCCGACCGGATGGAACTGGCCGTCGCCGAAGCGGGGGATCTGGTGGTGATCTTTCAATCCGGCGCCTACGGCGCCAGCGCCAGTCCGCAGGCCTTTCTCGGCCATCCCGCCTGCCTCGAGACCATGGTTTGAGAGCAGCAGGGCTTGCCTGGCTGCAGACGACGACCTCGGTCGCTGCGCCGTTGATTGCGCCAGCAGGTGCGCAGCGGTACGCCCGGCAAGCTTCGCCGCCAGCCCCTTGCCCAGCCAACAATAAGAATCGATTCGACGCGCCATGAAACCAACTGCCACGGAACGTTCGCCGCTGCCACGCAGCCCGGTACTCGACTGGTCCAGCTTTTCGGGGAAGCCGAGGTCGGCGGGCGTCAGCAGCATCGATGACCTCAGACACTCGGTGACGACCACCAGCGGGCGCGCGGCCATCTATCACGCCCTGCTGCAACTGCGCCTGCCACCCGGAAGCCTGGTCCTGGCACCCAGCTACCACTGCCCGACGATGATCGCACCGGCAATCCTGGCCGGCCTTGAAGTCGGCTATTTTGCCATCCGTGCCGACGGACTACCCCACCTGAACAGCGTGGACGCGGCCACCGCAGGCAGGGCCAAGGCGATGATCGTTTCGCACTACTTCGGTCTGGCGCGATCGCTGGCAGAAGTCCGGCAGTGGTGTGACGAGCATCGCATCGCGCTCATCGAAGACTGCGCGCACTGCTACTTCGGCGACGCCGGCGAAAGGCCGGTGGGCACCTGGGGGGACTTCTCCACGGCCAGCCTGTCCAAGTTCTTTCCGGTTCCCGAAGGCGGCGTACTGGCCTCCGCCGGGCAAGCCCTCACCCCCCTGCCCCTTTCCGCCCCGGGCTTAAAGGCACAACTCAAGGGCTGCGTCGACGTCCTTGAGATCGCCGTCCGGCACGGGCGCCTTGCCGGCGTCAATCGCCTGCTGGCCAGCGTCTTCCGGCTCAAGAACACGCTCGGGAAGCACAAGGCGACGGGCGGCGGCAAAGAGACCTCGGCGCTGGTCCGAATGATGCAGAGCTGTGACATGGAACGTATCTCGCAGGCGCCATTATGGGCAACGCTGGCGCTGAAAGCGACCTTGCCGCGTGGTCCGATCATTGCGCGACGGCGGCAGAACTTTGCCATCTATGCCCGACACTTTGCCCAGGTACGCGGTGCGCGAGCGCTCCTTCCCCCGCCGGATGCCGACGCCGTACCCTACGTTTTCCCCTTGTGGGTCGAGGAGCCCGATCGCATCTACCACGCGCTGCGCGCACAGGAATTCCCGGTCTTTCGCTGGGACAACCTCTGGCCCGGGACACCACGGCTAGGCGATGACGTCGGCCCCGAATGGAGCCATCACGTCCTGCAGCTGCTGTGCCATCAGAACCTCGACGACAGCGATGTCACGAACACGGCGCTGGCGACCCTGAGCTTGCTGGCCAACCCGCAAGCCTAGACAAACGCTTTCGTCGCGTCGAACAACCACGGAAAGACGACCGACCATGTCAACATCTGCTTCTCTGCTCTGGCAGAATCTGCCCGCCGCCGCACTGCTGCAGAGCCCCGATCTTCAGGCTGATTGGAACCGCCTCAACGCCGCCCGCGGTGACCTGCCTTTTCTGACCGCGGAGGCGATGATCGCCGCGCTCGACAACTTCGCCGAGGGCCGGGAGAGACTGCTCGTCGGCCGGGACGCTTCGTCCATCGTCGCCCTGTTTCTCGTCGTGCCGACCGGGAAATACAAGTGGAGTACGTTTCAGGCGTCGCAGATCCCGCTCGGGGCCTGGGTGGCTGAAAGCCGGCTGCCCCTGCCGGACCTCGCCCGCAGCCTGAGCCGAGGGCCGCTTGGCTTTTGCCTCGCCCTGTCCGTCACCCAGATCGATCCACTGTTTGCGCCACGAGGCGACGACGGTGCGGACAGCGAGAACAGTGACTACATCGAAACCGGCTGGATCGACCTGCTCGGCAACTTCGACGACTACTGGAACCTACGCGGCAAGAACCTGCGCCAGAACATGCGCAAACAACGCAACAAGCTGGCCAACGAAGGCATCGTCGGGCACATGCGCGCGTGGACCTCGGCCGCCGATATCGACGGCGCCATCGAGCGCTACGGTGTATTGGAGAGTGCCGGCTGGAAGGCCGCTCAAGGCACGGCGATCCACCGCGACAACGCCCAGGGACGCTTCTATGGCGCGCTGCTGAATACCGCCGCCGCGCGCGGCGAGGCGGTGGTCTATGAGTATCTCTTCGACGATCGGGTCGTCGCCTCCAACCTCTGCCTGCGCCGCAAGGGGACGCTGGTCGTCCTCAAGACAACCTACGATGAGAGCATCCAGTCCTACTCACCGGCCTTCCTGCTGTGTCAGGACGAGATGGAACAGCTCTATGCGGAGAAGGCGATCGAGCGGCTGGAGTACTATGGTCGCCTGATGGACTGGCACACCAAGTGGACGGCAAACAAGCGCACCATCTACCATCTGACGCTCTACCGCTGGCCGCTGCTCAAGGCGTTTGCCGGATGGCGCCGTCGTCGCCGTGCAGGCGTCGCCGCCGCGAAACACGCTTAGCGCGCCTTGTACGCCGCGTCGCCGCCACGCGCGGTACCGACGCCGCCACTCTGCGTGCGGCCGGGCGAGAATCTGTGAGACGATGAGCGGCAAGGACGCGCACGGTCGCACGGCCGATCGTGGATAGAAGCGGCCTCGGCCGACAATCGAAAGCGAGCGCACCATGGACCTGAGTTTCGATGAGTTGTCCAAGCCCGTCCGCCACCTGCTCCTGGTCGACGACGAGGAAAGCATCCTGCGCTCCTTGCGGCGCATGCTGCGTCGCGACGGCTATGTCATTCATGTCGCCCTCGGCGGTGAGGAGGGGCTGGCCGTGCTGGAGAGGGAACCGGTCGGGGTAATCGTCACCGACCAGCGCATGCCGGGGATGACCGGCTCGCAGTTCCTGAGCAAGGTCAAGGAGAAGTATCCCGACACCATCCGCATCGTCCTCTCCGGATACACCGAGCTGAACTCGATCACCGACGCGATCAACAGCGGCGCCATCTACAAGTTCCTGACCAAGCCCTGGGATGACGAGCTTCTGCGCGAGCACCTTGCGGACGCCTTCGAGCACTACGAACTGAAGAACGAGAACGCCCGCGTTTCGACGCTGAACCGAGCCATCATCGACGCCATTCCCGACGCCCTGCTGCTCGTCGATGTGCGCCGGCGCGTCATCGTTGCCGCCAACTCCGCAGCCAGCACGCTGCTCGGCTACGCAGCGCCGGGATCGGCCGGGTCACCGGAGCTGGCCGGCACGGCGATCGGCGAAATCGAGCTCCTGCCGGTAGACCTGTGCTACTGGGACGAAATCGCTGACGGCACTTTCCGGCCGCTACACGGGCTTGAAACCGAATATCAGCATCGCGACGGGAGCCTGCTCCCGGTGCGCAAGTCGACCTCGAACGCCGCCGATGGCCAACACCCCTACGTGCTCGTGCTGGCGCATGACCTGCGCCACGAACGGACCATCGAGTCGTCACTGGAAAGACTGAACGCCGAGATGGCGTCGGTTCTCGAAGCAACATCGGAGGGTTTGCTGGTCCTCGATGCCGGACACCGGTTGGCGCGCATCAATCGCCGATTGAAAACCCTCTGGTCGCTGCCTGAAGACCTGCTCTCAGCCACCGGCGGCGAAGCCATCCTGCGCTGGATTGCGGCACAGGCGACGACACCGGTCGAGACGACGGCCGAGCTTTTCGCGCATTTCCTGGCCCCGACCGCTCGCCTCAGTGGCATTTTCGAGCGACAGAACGGGGAAAGCTGCCACTGGCACGCGTCCCCGCAACTACGCGATGACGAAGTGATTGGCCATATTTTCTGCTTCGCGGTCGCTCCGCCGTAGGTCCGCGAAGGGAGAATGAAGCCTCCCGACGACGCTAATCAGCGCGCGCCTCATCGCCAAAAAAGTACGCCACGCGCTTTCGCGGACTGAGATACTCGTGCACCGGCGGTGGCAGGTTGACGGCCCGCAAGGCTTTGCTGATGCTGATCTGCGGCAGCTCCTCAAGGTCGAGGATAAGCGCCTCTGCCTTCGGGATCTGCGGGTCGTAAACCAGGAGCATGGGCCGCAAGGGCCGCGCCGCGTTCACCGAGATGACCATCGCCGTCTCGCCGCTGGAAAGCTGCACGATGCTTCCGGGCGGGTACACGCCGAGAACGTGCACCAGCTTGGCGAGCATGGCGCCGTCAAACCAGTTCCGCTTCCTGGCGAACATCGTGGACAGCGCCTCGTAGGGAGTGACGACAGCCGCCGCCTGGGCCGGATTACAGAGATGGTCATAGTGATTGACAATGGCAATGACGCGCGCCACCGGGCCTATTTTCTCGCCCGCCAGGCGATTGGGGTAACCCGAGCCGTCCAGATGTTCGTGATGCTGGAGGATGGCGAGGGCCACCTCCTGTGGCAAGCCGCTGCGTAGCGCCAGCTTGGCGCCAGCCTCGCAATGCTGGCGCAGAAGCGCTTCTTCCGCCACCGTCAAGGCTTCGTTCTTGAGGCGCACCCGGGGCGCCAGGTCGGCCATGCCCACGTCGTGAAAAATGGCGGCCACCCCGATCGTCTGCAAGGCCCCTGCATCGAGCCCCATTGCCTTGCCGAGAATCAGCGCCAGGACCGCGACGTTGAGCGAGTGGTAATAGACCTCGTCGCCTATGCCCTTGTCACCGAGCAGATGAACCATCGTCGCACTGTTGCCGAGCAGCGATTCGGCAATTCCAGCAATCAGCGTGCCGATCTGTTCGATCGCCTTGCCGGGTTCGGAACGGAACTGCCGGGTCGCTTGACGAGCGCTGCGCGCGGCGGCTGCAGCCTCCTTTTCCGCGTTGGCAATGCTCGAACGCAGGACGCGATCGCGCTCGCTGCGCAGCTCCTGGTCGGTTCGCGTCATCCCCTCGGGCGCTGTTTCCGGGGTGGGCACCGGCGGCACTTGCGGCGGCTCGGCCTCGACTGGCAAGACGGGACCCTTGCCCCGCGCGGGATCGATCCTGATCCTGTCGAGGCCCAGACCGCGCAGGGTCGCCAACTGATCATCGCTTTGAATGAGGAAGCTGCTGAAGCTGAAGGGATGCTGGAGCCACGACAGGTCGAGGATCACGAACATGCCGATAGCAAGCTGCTCAGGTTCTACGAACACGCGCTCGTCCATATGAGATTGGCCCTCACCCCGATGGTACGAACCATACTCCCTCGGAGCCTGGCTGAGAAAACTATTGTCGATCGCGCGGCGCGAAAACAATCAGCCATTGGCAAGACAGAGTCGTCGCATGGTGCGGAGAGAGGGTCACGCGGGAGGTACAAAAAAGACCTCGCCAACGCGCTCAGCCGCGTCCGGAATGAGGTAGAGTACCGCGTTGAAGAACGCAACCAGACGGCCTTCTGCCGGAACGGGGCCGCATCGGCGCACAGTTTGCTCCGCCCTTCCTCGACCAGCGGGCCAAGGCCCAGGTGCTCAAGCGCGACGATGACCGAACAGACCTCGCCCACCCCCCCCCCAGACACTGCTCCTGGTCGACGACGAACCTTCGATCCTCAGTGCCTTGCGGCGACTCTTCCGCCCCTGCGGCTATCGCATCCTGACCTCCGAAAGTGGCGCCGGAGGACTCGAACTGCTGGCCAAGGAAGACGTCGATCTGGTGATTTCCGACATGCGCATGCCGGAAATGGATGGCGCCCAGTTCCTGGAGCAGGTGCGTACCGGCTGGCCGCGCATCATCCGCATTCTCCTGACCGGCTACGCCGACATCACCTCGACCGTCAACGCCATCAACAAGGGCGAGATCTACCGCTACGTTTCCAAGCCCTGGGACGACCACGATATCGTGCTGATGGTGCGTGATGCTCTGCAAAGCCAGCGTCTGCGGAGTGAAAACGCGCGTCTGCTGGCCTTGACCCAGAACCAGAACGAAGAGCTCAAAGCGCTCAACAGCAGCCTCGAGGCGCGGGTCCAGGAACGCACCGCAGAACTTGAGCAGGTCAATGGCTTCCTCAACCTTGCCAACGACACGCTCAAGCAGAGTTTCCTGGTCTCGATCAAGGTCTTCTCGACACTCCTCGAACTGCGCGAGGGGTCGGCCGGCGGACACGCCCGCCGCGTCGCCGACCTGTCGCGCAAACTGGCCATCCAGTTGGAACTGGACGCCAAGGCGCAGCAGGATATCTTCATCGCCGGCCTCCTCCACGACATCGGCAAGATCGGCTTTTCCGACGCCATGTTCGCCAAGCCGGTCCCCAAATTGACTTCGGAAGAGTTGTCACGTTACCGCAAGCACAGTATCGCGGGGGCCAGCGCGCTGCTGCCACTCGCCGATCTGAAAAGCGCTGCGGACCTGATCCGCGCGCATCACGAGCGTTTCGACGGGCAGGGTTTTCCCGATGCCCTGCAGGGCCTTGGCATTCCGCTTGGCGCGCGCATCCTGGCCGTGGCCAACGACTACGATGGCTTGCAGATCGGCACGCTGTCGGAAAAGCGCTTCACTGCCGACGACGCCAGGATGCTGTTGGTCAAATCGCGAGGCAAACGCTATTGCCCGACGGTCGTCGACGCCCTGGTCGAACTTCTTGGCCGACCGCGGGACGAAGCCGGACAGGAGAAAGAGGTTCCGGTCGACCAGCTCAAGATCGGCATGGTCCTCGCCCGCGATCTACTCGCCCGTGACGGCGCCTTGCTGCTGGCTACCGACTACGTTCTCGACGCCACCCTGGTGCGCGAGATCCAGGCCTACGCCAAACGGGAAAGCCTGCCCCTGGTACTGCACGTCCGCAACCATAGCAAGCAGCGTTAGCTTCCGGGAGGAGCTTAGCAATGCCTCGTATCCTGATCGTCGACGACGAAGACAACATCCTCAAATCGTTGCGGCGCCTGCTGGCCATGACCCCATGTACGGCGGGCGGCAAGATATACCCGCTGATTGTGGATACCTGCGCTGACCCGCTCCAGGCCCTGGAAAACGCTTTCGGCACACCTTACGATCTGGTGCTTTCCGACTTCCGCATGCCGGGCATGGACGGCGTCGCCTTTCTCAAGGAGTTCCGCGAGCTGCAACCGAATGCCGCCCGCCTGATCCTGTCCGGCTACGCCGACCTCAATGGGCTGATCGCGGCGATCAACGAGGCAGGCATCCTGCGCTTCATCGCCAAGCCGTGGAACGACTACGAACTGGTGACGACGATCGCCCAGGCCCTGGCCTTGCAGGAGCTGCAGAACGAAACCCAGAAAATCGCCGACGAAGCGCGACTGCGCCAGGGCCGGCTCAGCCCGGAGGACTTCGAGCGTCAGCGCCTGGAAGCACTCGAACCGGGCATCACCCGCGTGCACTGGGGGCCGGACGGTTCGGTGATGCTCGACCCCGACGCGTTGAACAAGGATTGATGCTCCCGCTCGCTCGCCGGAACGCCCGCGGCCACGCGCCCGGGGATGGAAGTCTGCCTGTCTTTGCCGTGCCGCCGGGCGCGAGCCATTGCTCCCTGCCGCTGGCCACCACGAATGGCGGCGCAGGCGCTCGTCGCCGCTGCTTCCAAAAGTGCACAGGCGCGCGCGATTAGGGCGTATGGTGCGGGTTTCACGGTCGGCACGGTGCGAGCTGACGGATTTCAGTGCGCGGCGATGAGCCCAGTACGGCCGCCGCAAGCCTGGCGAAGGGGGCAATGAGGTTGCAGTGGGCGGATTGGTGAGCATTGCGGACCAGAATCGGTCATTTCTGGCCTTGCTGGCGGCGAGGGAAAGCGAGGATCTTGGCCTTGCGCTGAGCGCATTGCTAGGCTCTCCGGTGGCTGTGCAGGATCTCTCCGGAAGCGTGATTTTCGGCAGCCTCGACCTGCCTGCGCAGGGCCGCGTGACGCTGCGTCTCGCACAGCAGCCGATAGGCTATCTGCAAGCGCCACTGGCCGAGCCGGCGCTGTGCAACGCCGCCGCGCGACTGATCGAGACGCTTTTGCGCGCGCTCGCGCGTGGCCGGGCCGAAGCAGCCAGACCCACCGCCGACAAGCACGCGCGGCTTCAAGCAGAGTCGCCGCAAGACATCGCGCCGGAGGACTTGCAGGCGCAATACAAAGCGCTTTCCGAGCAGTTCGACGCCCGTGTCGCGGCCGAGGTGAAACTGAGCGACGAGCGGCAGCGCCAGTCCTATCAGGCTGAGCGCCTGGCGTCGGTGGGTGCCCTCGCTGCCGGCGTCGCGCACGAAATCAACAATCCGATCGCCTTCGTGCGCAGCAACCTGAGCACTGCCGAGACCTACCTCGTCAAGCTGGACGATCTCGCCACTGCGGTCAAGAACCTGCCGGGTGGCGAAGCGATCCTGGCCAGCACGGACACCGAGTTCACGCTCGAGGATTTCACTGCGCTGCTGCGCGACAGCATCGTCGGCGTCGATCGGGTGGCGCGCATCGTCAACGACCTCAAGGGCTTCTCGAACGTCGACAAGCCGCAGGAGGACGTCGTCGATATCAACGCCCTGCTCAGTACCGCGTGCAAAATGGCCGAAAAGAAGCTGCCGCCTGGCGCGACTCTGATCTGCGAGTTGGGGGAACTGAAACCTCTGCTGTGCCTTCCCGGCCATCTTTCGCAAGCCTTTCTCGCAGTACTCAGTAACGCCGCGCAAGCCATCGAAGGCAAGGGAAGCGAAGGTGAGCTGCACGTCTGCAGCCGCTTCGACGGCCGGCAGGTGATCATCGAGGTGCGCGACAACGGCGTCGGCATTGAAGAAAGCGCCCTGCCGCGCGTCTTCGATCCTTTCTATACCACCCGCGCAGTCGGCAAGGGAACGGGGCTGGGGCTGACGGTGGCGCGCGACATCGTGCGCGCCCACGGTGGCGAGATCGAGTTCGACAGCCTTCCGGCCACCGGGACGAAGGTCACCATGACCCTCCCGGATTGACCCAGCCACAGCCGTACAAGGCGAGAAAAAAAGCTTTCCGCATTCGCGGGCGAAGCGCCGCTGTCAGGGCCCGGATGGCGATCAAGTCACCGGGCGAGCAAAGCAAGCGACTATGACAAGGAGGGACGATGTCGGTTTCAGTTCTCGTCGTCGATGATTCGGCGATGGCCCGCAAGATGCTCATTCGAGCGCTACCGCCAGATTGGGACATCACCATTACGCAAGCCTCGAATGGCGCCGAAGCCCTCGCGCGTTACCGGCAGGGAGTGGTCGACGTCATGTTTCTGGACTTGACCATGCCGGAGATGGACGGCTACCAGGTCCTCGAAACTCTCCGCCGCGAAGACCTGAATTGTCTGGTCATTGTCGTCTCGGCGGACATCCAGGAAGCGGCCCAGGCGCGCGTCCGGGCGATGGGCGCCATCGCCTTCATCAAGAAACCGGTCGATGCCGAACGCATCAAGGCGGTACTCAAGGAATACGGGCTGCTGGTATGACTATCGAGTTCATCAGCGAGGAGCAGCGCGAGGCCTTGCAGGAAGTCGCCAATATCGGCATGGGCCAGGCCGGCGCATCGATCGCCAAGGTTCTCGGCGAGTTCGTCGAACTGTCGGTGCCGCAGATCAGCGCCGTGGGCGCAGCCGGGATACCTGCTGCCCTGGCCGCCCTGGCCGGCGACGGCATCGCTTCGGCCGTACGCCAGGCGTTCATTGGCGAGCTGCGTGGCGAGGCGATCGTCATCTTTGCCGAGCACTCGGCAGACGACCTCGCCGCGCTGCTCGCCTACGGCGACGCCCTGGATGCTCCGGCCAGCCGCGAGCTGCTGCTCGACATCAGCAACGTTCTCGTCGGCGCCTGCCTCGGCGGAATTGCCGAACTGCTGCGCACCACGATCGGTTTTTCGGCGCCCTCCCTGCTTGCCGACCAGGTGGCCAGCAGCCAACTGCTGCGGGCGGACGGGATTTCCGCGCGCTGCGCGCTGCTCGTCGAAGTGCGCTTTGGAATCGAGAAGCGCGTCTTCCGCTGCCACCTGGTAATGCTCATGCCGGACGACGCGGTTACCGCCCTGCGGCGGGCGCTTGACCGCTTTGTCGAGGAACTCTGATTTGGACACCGCTGCCGACCCCGGCAATTCCTGCGCGCTGCTCGCCTCGCTGGTCGAGCGCCTCGACGTGGGTATATTCGCCGTCGATCGTAGCGGCACGGTGGCGCTGTGGAACAGCTTCATGGCTCTCCACAGTGGCAAGTCGAGCACCGACATGCTCGGCCAGAACCTGTTTGCGATGTTTCCCGAATTGCCGCGGCCGTGGCTGGAGAAAAAGCTGGAAAGCGTCTTCGTCCTTGGCAACAACGCTTTTACCCTGTGGGACCTGCGGCCGTATCTGTTTCGCTTCGCGAACAACCGACCGATTACCGGCGGCCTTGCCGAGATGCGCCAGAACGTCACTTTTCTGCCCCTGCGACTGTCTGGCGGCGAGGTGTCGCTGGTCTGCGGCACGCTCTTTGATTACACCGATACCGCGATCGCGCAGGACAAACTGCACGATGCGATTGCCGCCTTGCACCGGGAAAAGGACGCCCAGGCCCAGCTCATCGCGAAGCTGGAAACCGCGCAGAACCAGCTCCTGCAATCCGAGAAGATGGCCTCGATCGGCCAGCTCGCTGCGGGTGTCGCGCATGAAATCAACAACCCGGTAGGCTTCGTCAATTCCAATCTGCAGACGCTCAAGAAGTACTGCCAGCAGATGTTGCAGCTGATCACCGTCTACCAGGGTGCCGAGACGCACATCGCCGATGTCGAATTGCGCCGGGAAATCAGCGCGCTGACGCAGGCCATTGATGTCGACTTCGTCCAGGAAGACCTGCCCGAGCTGATCAAGGAAAGCGAAGACGGACTGGTGCGCATCAAGAAGATCGTTGCAGACCTGAAGGACTTCTCGCACGTCGATCAAACGGACTGGCAGTATGCCGACCTCAATGCCGGACTTGACGCGACACTCAACGTGGTATGGAACGAAGTCAAGTACAAGGCCACCGTCGCCAAGAATTACGGCGTCCTGCCGCCTGTCGAGTGCCTCGCCGCCCAGCTCAATCAGGTGTTCATGAACCTGATCATCAACGCCGTGCAGGCGCTGGACGAAAGCAAGGGCATGGGCACGATCACGCTATCGACCGGTCATCAGGACGACTGGGTGTGGGTGGAAGTCCAGGACAACGGTCTTGGGATGAGCGAGGAAACGCGAAAGAGGCTCTTCGAACCCTTCTTCACGACCAAGCCGGTAGGCAAGGGGACAGGGCTCGGGATGTCCGTTTCGTACAATATTGTCCAGAAGCATCACGGTCGCATCGAGGTGGACTCCGTACCCGGCGAGGGCACGCGTTTCCGGGTCTGGGTACCGGTGAAACAGGCGCTGACGGTCGATTGAAGACAGCCAGGCAGAACAACGCCACCGGCAGCGCCGCGCGGACAGCGAAGGTGAAGCGCTGATGGCCTTCACCTGGGATCGCCACTTCGAGACGGGAGTTGCCATCGTTGATTCGCAGCATCGCGGGCTGGTCGCGCTGATCAACGAGGCGGCACCCTTTCTGACGGGTGGTGGATTGCCGGGGCGGGAACGCCTCCAAGCCCTGCTCGAACGTCTGGGCGACTACGCCAGCAGCCACTTCAGCTGCGAAGAAGGCGTGATGCGCTCGTCCGGCCTGCTGCCTGAATATATCGGCAAGCATTACGCCGACCATCGGGCCTTCGTCGAGCAGTTGCGCGAGTTTCGTGTGCAGATGGACGACGAGTTGCTGGCCACCGTGGGACCGAGTCTGCTGCGCTTTCTGAGCAGCTGGCTGACCTTCCATATCCTCGATGAAGACCAGCGCATGGCGCGCCAGATCCGCCTGATCGACGCCGGGCACGGACCCGAAAGCGCCTTCGCCGAGTCGGCCAAGGTTGCTCGCGACGATAAAGCGCGAGCCGCCCTGATCGCGGCCTTGATGGACCTTCATGCGGTCGTCGGCGAACGAAACAAGACGCTGCACGCGACCAACGAAAAACTGAAGGCATCGAGCCGGCAGCTGGCGCAGCTCAACCAGGAACTCGAAACGCGGGTAGCCGAACGGACAGCCGAACTGGCAGCGACGGTGGCGCAAATGGAGCGGACGAAGGGACAACTGCTGCAGTCCGAAAAGATGGCTGCGGTGGGCCAACTGGCCGCTGGCGTCGCGCACGAAATCAACAACCCGATCGGCTTCGTCAATTCCAACCTCGGTTCGCTCCGGGTGCACGTGCGCCAGCTGCTCGCGCTGATCGCGGCCTTCGACGAGCTGCGCCAGGCGACCCCCGAGAGCGATGTGCGTCGGCAGAGAATAGACACGGCTTGCGCGCAGGCCGACCTCGAGTATCTGCGGCAGGACATCGGCGACTTGATCGACGAATCGGCGCAGGGCCTGAGCCGGGTCAAGAAGATCGTCGAGAACCTGAAGGACTTCTCGCACGTCGACGCCGCCGAGTGGCAATCTGCCGACATCAACGCCGGCCTCGAGTCCACCATCAACGTCGCCTGGAACGAGCTCAAGTACAAGGCCACGGTGATCAGGAGCTACGGCCACTTGCCGCGGGTGCACTGCCTCCCGGCGCAGCTCAACCAGGTCTTTCTCAATCTGCTGGTCAACGCCGCACAGTCAATTGACGTCCACGGCACGATTACGCTGTCCACGGGTAGCGGCGAGGGTTTCGTGTGGATCGAGATCAGCGATACCGGCAGGGGCATGAGCGAGGAGGTTCAACGGCGGATCTTCGAGCCCTTCTACACCACCAAACCGGTCGGCCAGGGTACCGGCCTTGGGCTCTCGATTTCCTGGGAGATCATCGTCGAAAAGCACGCCGGGAAAATCGACGTCAGCAGCCAGCTGGAGCGCGGCACTCGTTTCCGTATCGAGCTTCCGCTGCTCGGCGGCCAATAAAAAACCGGCCCAGGGCCGGTTCTTCGTTTTCTGCAACTACTTGATTCTTTTGGTCGGGGCGCCGGGATTCGAACTCGGGACCCCTTGCACCCCATGCAAGTGCGCTACCAGGCTGCGCCACGCCCCGACAAGCTGCGCATTATAACCGAAATCGTCGTCAGCGCTCTTGAACGCGCAGCATTTCTGCAATGCTCAGCAGCTCGCTGCGCAGCACCTCATTGCTCATTGCCGTGCCGCCGCCGGGAGCCTGGGGATCGGCATCTTCGAGACGATTGCGGGCGCCACTGATCGTGAACCCCTGGCTATAGAGAAGCTCCCGGATGCGGCGCACCAGGAGAACTTCATGATGCTGATAGTAGCGGCGGTTGCCCCGCCGCTTGACGGGTTTGAGCTGCGAAAATTCCTGCTCCCAATAGCGCAACACATGCGGCTTGACGCCGCACAGCTCGCTGACCTCGCCAATCGTGAAGTAACGCTTGGCCGGTATGGGCGGCAATGGCTCATTGCCGTTGTCTCTAGGACTGGCTTCCATCATAAGCGTGCTCCACCTCGGCCTTCAGTTTCTGGCTGGCATGAAAAGTGACCACGCGTCGGGCGGTGATCGGGATTTCTTCGCCAGTTTTTGGATTGCGGCCCGGCCGCTGCGGTTTGTCGCGCAGCTGAAAATTGCCGAATCCGGAGAGTTTCACGCCGTCTCCGCGCTCCAACGCATTGCGAATCTCTTCGAAAAAAGCCTCGACCATGTCCTTGGCCTCGCGTTTGTTGAGGCCGACCTTCTCGAACAGAAAATCGGCGAGTTCTGCCTTGGTAAGCGTCATACCCTCCCTTTCTCAGACGCGCAGCTGCGCCGCGAATGTCTCTTGCAGATAGGCCATCAGGTGCTGCATGGCGGCGTCAACTTCGACTTCCTGCAAGGTTTTTCGAGTATCTTGCATCGTTATACGGAAGGCAAGGCTTTTCTTGCCAGCCTCGACTCCGCGCCCGACATAGACGTCGAAGAGATTGATTTCGCGGACGATTTCTGGACGCGTGGCGCTCATGCCGTCGATCAGAGGCTGCAGATCGAGTCTTTGATCGACGACAATAGCCATGTCGCGTATGACCACTGGTTGCCGCGAAACCTCGACGTGTTGCGCCCTTCCGGCCATGACCACAGCATCGAGATCGACTTCGAAAATGACCGGTGCCTGCGGCAGTTCGTATTTCTGCTGCCACTGCGGATGCAGCTCGCCGATGACGCCGATGGCCTTGCCGGCGACCAGCACAAGGGCGCTACGTCCGGGGTGCAGGGCCGGATGAGCGGTTTTCTCGAAGCTCGCCACCCGCGGGGCGAGCAAGCGCTCGAGATCGCCCTTGATGTCGAAGAAATCGACCGGGCGCGCCGCACAGCCCCACTGCTCGGGAAACGCCGTGCCATATGCCAGCGCAGTGAGTTTCCACGGCTGACGGAAGCCGGCGACGGGTTCGCCCGCTGCATCGCGGAAGAAACATCGCCCGGTCTCGAACAGGCGCGCGCGCGCCTGCCGGCGTTTGAGGTTGCCGGCCAGGTTGGCGAGCAGGCCGCCGATCAGCGTCGAACGCATGACGCTCAGCTGACTGGCAATCGGATTGGCGAGGCGAATCGGTTCGCCGTTGCCGGCAAAATCACGCTCCCAGGCCTCGTCGACGAAGGCGAAGTTGACCACTTCCTGATAGCCGCAGTCAGCGACGATCTGGCGCACACGCGCCAACGGCCGCGTCTGCTCGGTCTGCGGCAACATCGCCAGAAAGCCCGTTGGCACGACTGCCGGGATGTTCTCGTAGCCGTGCAGGCGGGCGAGTTCCTCGATCAGGTCTTCCTCGATCTCCACGTCGAAGCGGTAGCTCGGCGGGGTGACGACGAAGTCGTCAGCGTCCCGGCGAAAAGGCAGGGCGAGACGCGCAAAGAGTTCACCAATGCGCTCGTCGCCCAGTGCGATGCCGAGCACCTTGGCCACTCGCTCCGGACGCAGGCGAACCTCGGGGCGCTCGGGCAGGATCGCCAGAGCCTCGCTCACCGGCCCCGCCTGGCCGCCGCAGATATCGAGAACCAGGCGCGTGGCACGCTCGAGCGCGCGCCGCGTGCCGCCGAAATCGACACCCCGCTCGAAACGATGCGCGGCGTCGGACACAAAGCCGTAGCGACGGGCGCGACCGGCAATCGCCGTCGGGGCAAAAAAGGCCGCTTCGAGGAACAGCTCGCGGGTGTCCAGACTGATGCCGCTCTCCTCGCCGCCCATCACCCCGGCCATCGCCAACGGCCGCTGCTCGTCGGCGATCAGCAGCACGTCGTCCTGCAGCTCCACGGTCTGTTCGTTGAGCAGAGTGATTTTCTCGCCCGCACGCGCCATGCGCGCATGAATGGCGCCGTGCAGGCGGCTGTCGTCAAAGGCGTGCAGCGGCTGGCCGACTTCGAGCATGACGTAGTTGGTGATATCGACCAAGGCGGAGATCGGCCGTATCCCGCTGCGTTCGAGGCGACGGCTCATCCAGGTCGGCGTCGGCGCCGCGGCATCGACGCCGGCGATCACCCGCCCACAGTAGCGCGGGCAGGCTTCCGGCGCGTCGAGAACGAGGTCGCGCGCGCGGCTGATGGTGGCCTCGACTGCGTCGACCTGCGTCAGGCGGGCCGGCGTTCCGGTCAGCGCGGCGACCTCGCGGGCGACACCTTCCAGCGACAGGCAATCCGCCCGATTCGGTGTCAGCTTGAGGGTCAACAGGCGATCGTCGAGATCGAGATGGCGGCGGATATCCTCACCCACCAGCGCCTCGTCGCTCAGCAGCAGGAGGCCGGCAGCGTCTTCGGCGATGCCGAGTTCCTTGGCCGAGCAGAGCATCCCTGACGAGGCCACGCCACGCACCTTGGCGACCTTGATCGCGAAGCCTCCCGGAAGTTCGGCGCCGGGAAGGGCGCAGGGCACCTTGATCCCGGCCGCCGCGTTGGGCGCTCCGCAGACGATCTGCAGCGTCTCGCCCGATCCGACGTCGACGCGGCAGACATTGAGGCGCTCCGCGTCCGGGTGCTTTTCGACTGCGAGCACCTCGGCGACGAGCACCTTGTCGAAGGCCGGAGCGACGGTTTCCTCCTCCTCCACTTCGAGACCGGCCATGGTCAACAGATGCGAAAATTCGCCGCCCGAACAAGCGGGGTCGACGAAGCTGCGAAGCCAGGATTCTGAAAATTTCATGGACGGGCGAACTCAGGAGAAGGCATTGGCGATCAGGGCGATCAGGAGGGGGTCAGACGGGCGCTCAGGCGAACTGGCGCAGGAAGCGCAGGTCGCCATCGTAGAACAGGCGCAGGTCATTGACGCCATAACGCAACATCGTCAGCCGATCAGGCCCCATGCCAAAAGCAAATCCGATGTACTTCTCGGGATCGATACCGACGTGGCGCAAGACATTGGGATGGACCATGCCGCAACCGGCGATCTCCAGCCAGCGTCCCTTGAGCGCGCCGCTCATGAAAGCCATGTCGATCTCTGCCGACGGCTCGGTAAACGGGAAGAACGACGGACGGAAGCGAACCCGCAGGTCGTCGCTCTCGAAAAAGCGGCGCAGGAAGTCGCCGATGACGCCCTTCAGGTCGGCAAAGCTGACCCGCTCGCCGACCCACAGGCCCTCGACCTGATGGAACATCGGCGAATGGGTGGCATCGGAATCGACGCGATACACACGTCCCGGGGCGATCACGCGGATCTCCGGCATCGTTTCCGCGCCGGCATGCCTGGCGACATGCGCCTGCATGTAACGGACCTGGATCGGGCTGGTATGCGTACGCAGGAGGACGTTTTCGGCGACCCCCCCGGACGAATCCTGCAGATAGAAGGTATCGTGCATCGAACGTGCGGGGTGATCCTCCGGCGTATTGAGCGCCGTGAAGTTCTGAAAATCGGCCTCGATCTCCGGGCCGTCGGCGACCTCGAAACCGATCGAGGCAAAGAGCGCCTCGATGCGCTCCAGCGTCCGCGTCACCGGGTGCAGGCCGCCACGCGACTGGCCGCGTCCGGGGAGCGTGACGTCCAGCGCCTCTTCAGCCAGTCGCGCTGCCAGCGCCAACTGGCGCAGCGCTTCGCGGCGCGCGTTGAGGGCCGCTTCGACAGCGTCCTTGGCGCGATTGATGCTCACCCCCACGCTCTTGCGCTGGTCTGCCGGAAGCGTGGCCAAGCCCTTCAGCAAGGCTGTAATCTGGCCGCTCTTGCCGAGATAGGTGGCTTTGATTTGCTCCAGCGCGTCGGGATCGTCGGTCGCCGCAAAGGCGGCCGACGCGGCGTGGACTATTTCATCGAAGTTATGCATGGTTCACCGAAAAAAAGGAGGCTGACGCCTCCTTTTTTGACACGGGTCTAGCTCAGGCGTCGAGCTGGGCCTTGGCCTGCACGGCCAGAGCAGCGAAAGCCGGCTTGTCGAAAACAGCCAGATCGGCGAGCACCTTGCGATCCACTTCGATCTGCGCCTTCTTGAGGCCATTCATGAAGGTACTGTACTTCATGCCCAGCTCTCTCGCCGCGGCGTTGATGCGCGCGATCCAGAGACTGCGAAACTGACGCTTGCGCTGGCGGCGGTCACGATAGGCATACTGACCGGCCTTCATCACCGCCTGCTTGGCAACGCGGTAGACGTTCTTGCGCCGGCCGCGATAACCCTTGGCCAGGGCGAGGATTTTCTTGTGACGCGCGTGCGCCGTTACACCACGTTTTACTCGGGGCATCTCTTATCTCCTCAAGCGTAAGGCAGCATGGAACGAACCATGGCCTTGTCAGATGCATGGACTTCCGTCATCCCGCGCAACTGGCGCTTGGTCTTGGTGTCCTTCTTGGTCAGGATGTGTCGCTTGAACGCCTGCGAGCGCTTGATGCGGCCGCTGGCACTGACCGTGAAGCGCTTTTTCGCTCCACTCTTGGTCTTCATCTTGGGCATTTCATGCTCCATTTATAGACATGCTGCCAGGTGTCTCCCGACGGGAGCGCTTTCAACCCGACCACACTTGTTTTTTGCTGCCAGGATCGGCAACAGGGGCTGCTTCTACATCGACAACTGTTTTCCCACTCTTACTTCTTCTTGCTCGGCGTCAGTACCATGACCATCTGCCGCCCTTCCATCTTCGGCATCTGCTCGACCACCGCCATTTCCTGAAGATCGGCCCTGATACGCTCGATCTGGCGCATGCCGATATCCTGATGCGCCATTTCCCGACCACGAAAGCGCAAAGTGACCTTGACCTTGTCCTCTTCCTCGAGGAAGCGCGTCATGTTGCGCAATTTGATCTGGTAGTCGTTCTCGTCGGTACCGGGGCGAAACTTGACCTCCTTGACCTGCACCTGTTTCTGCTTCTGTCGCTGCTCGTGCTGGCGCTTCTGCTCCTGGTACTTGAACTTGCCGAAATCGACGATTCGGCAAACCGGCGGTCGTGCCATCGGGGCGATCTCGACCAGATCAAGCCCCGCTTCCTCGGCCAGTGAAAGCGCCTCCCTGGAACTCATGACCCCCAATGCCTCGCCATCCTCCCCGATCAGCCGGATTTCTGGTGCATTGATCTCTTGGTTAACGCGTTGCGCCTTTTGCAGTGCGATGGTTCCGCTCCTTGTGTCGACAAAAGTTAAGCCGTACCACTTCGCGCGGCAACTTCATCGAGAAGTTGCCTGGTCAGAGCCTCGATCGACATTTGTCCGAGATCCCGACCTCCGCGTGTGCGCACGGCCACCAGGTTCGCTGCCACTTCCTTGTCGCCAACGACGATCTGGTAGGGCAGCTTGTTCAAGCTATGTTCTCGTATCTTATAGGTAATTTTTTCGTTGCGCAAATCCGCCTCGACCCTCAGGCCGGCAGTGCGCAGCGTCGCCGCCACCTGCTCGGCGTACTCGCCCTGCTTCTCTGAAATATTGATCACCACCGCCTGCGTCGGCGACAGCCACAGCGGCATTGCGCCAGCATAATGCTCGACGAGAATGCCGATGAAGCGTTCCAGCGAACCGAGGATCGCCCGGTGCAGCATCACCGGGACATGCCGATCGTTGTCCTCGCCGACGTAGTGTGCGTCAAGACGCTCGGGCAAGGCAAAATCAAGCTGCAGCGTGCCGCATTGCCAGACGCGGCCGAGGCAATCCTTGAGCGAGAACTCGATCTTCGGCCCGTAGAAAGCGCCCTCTCCGGGCTGCACCTCGTAGCTCAGGCCCTTGGCCTTCAGCGCCTCGGCGAGAGCGGCTTCGGCCCTGTCCCATTGCGCGTCGGTGCCGATACGCTTTTCCGGGCGGGTCGACAGCTTGACGATGATGTCGGTGAACCCGAAATCGGCATAGACCTTCTCCAAAAGGTCGATGAAGGCCTCGGTCTCCGGCAACACCTGCGCTTCCGTGCAGAAGATGTGCGCGTCATCCTGGACGAAGGCGCGTACGCGCATGATTCCGTGCAAAGCCCCCGACGGCTCGTTGCGGTGACACGAGCCGAACTCGGCCAGACGCAGAGGCAAGTCGCGGTAGCTGCGCAAACCCTGATTGAAGATCTGGATATGCCCAGGGCAATTCATCGGCTTGACCGCATAATCACGGTTCTCGGAGGCGGTGGTGAACATGTGCTCGGCGTAGTTCTCCCAATGCCCCGAGCGCTCCCACAGCGAGCGATCCATGATCATCGGCGTCTTCACTTCACGGTAGCCGTGACGATCGAGCAGACGGCGCATGTACTGCTCGACCTCCTGCCAGATCGTCCATCCCTTGGGGTGCCAGAAAACCATCCCCGGCGATTCTTCCTGCAGATGGAAAAGATCCAGTTGCCGACCGAGCTTGCGGTGATCGCGCTTCTCGGCTTCCTCGAGCATGTGCAGGTACGCCTGCTGATCCTCTTTCCTGGCCCACGCCGTCCCGTAGATGCGCTGCAACTGTTCGTTGCGATGATCGCCACGCCAGTAGGCACCGGCCAGCTTCATCAGCTTGAACACCTTCAGCTTGCCGGTAGACGGCACGTGCGGTCCGCGGCAAAGATCGACGAAATCGCCCTGGCGATAAAGCGACACCTCCTGCCCTTCCGGAATGGCCTCGATCAGCTCGGCCTTGTAGCGCTCGCCGAGCGACTGGAAGAAAGCCACGGCCGCGGCGCGCTCGCTGACTTCTCGCTGCACCGGGAGATCGCGTTTGGCGAGTTCGCCCATGCGCTCTTCGATAGCCGCCAGATCCTCGTTGGTAAACGGACGCTGATAGGCGAAATCGTAGTAGAAACCGCTTTCGATAACCGGCCCGATCGTCACCTGCGCCTCCGGAAAGAGTTCCTTCACGGCATGCGCCATCAGATGCGCGGCCGAATGCCGGATCACCTCCAGACCCTCGGGATCCTTCTCGGTGACGATGCCGAGCTGCACGTCGCTGGTGATCGAGAACGAAGTGTCGACCAGACGGCCATCGACCTTGCCGGCAAGTGCAGCGCGCGCGAGGCCAGCACCAATGCTCTGTGCGACCTCGGCAACCGTCACCGGCTGTGCGAACTCTCTTTGCGAACCGTCAGGCAGTGTGACAACCGGCATAAGGCAACCCCAGCAAGAAAATGGAAAAGCCAGAGGTCCGCTCTGGCTCCAAGACCCTCAGCATTCGGCAGCGGCAAGCTCAAACGCGGCCCTCACCACGACAGCGCAGGCGCCAGCGGTCGACACTTCGGCAGCCAGGCCAAGCGAAACGGCCAGGCGGGGCCAGCGGCAGAATCCGCGAGGGCAGGATTCTAGCACAGCGGCCAGCGGCTGCGAAAAGCCGCGCACGCGACAGCGAAGGCGATGGTGCGCCGGGTGCGAAAAGGCGAGGCGGCGCAGCGCCCCGTCACGCCAGGCCACGGGAAGCGCTGTCGAGGTGCATCCAGTGCTCGATATCGCTGCGCAGGTCCGCCAGTTGCTCGGGTTCGATCAGACGGATAAGGTAGGCGCGGGCGCGCTCGCGTGCCGCCGAGCCGGTTCCCGGATGCAGCCGCCTGGCGGTAAGCAACCAGGTTTCGCCCATCGCCCCTCCGACGTGCCGGCGCAGGCTGTCGAGACGGTTGAGAATGGCCTGGCTGCCGCCTTCGGTGGTGATCTGCACGCCGGTCTTGCATTCGAGCACCAGGAGCTGGTTGCGCCACACCAGCGCGGCGTCGAGTTCGTTGCCGGCGCCTTCCTGGGCGCCCTCGGCGTCGATACGGACATTGGTTCCCCAGTGGCCATCGGGGATCAGGCCGTCCGCCTGCATGCCGGCGAGCGTCAGCCAGACCCATTCCTCGAGCCAGCCACCACCGGCGTAGCGAGCCACCGTCTCGCTCGGGAAAGCAAAGCGGCAATCGCCGTCCCATTGCCAGATGCCGGCCTGCTCGAAGGCCCAGGCGAGTTGGTGGTGATTGGCGAAGAGCGGCCGTTCGGCGACGATTGCGCCCTGAAACGGACGCACGACCACCCCGTCCGGACGCCTCTTTGGCAGGACTTCGCGGGTCAGCCGGTTGACGTAGCCAAAGAAACCTCCCAGTTGCGGAGCCGAGCACGCCAGATGCTCGGTCAGAAAAGCGCGCGCGGCGGTAGCTCGGGCAAGGTCGGCGCTCCAGGTCGGATCGGCGACGACACGGTAACCCTGCATCTGCAGCAGGTCGGTCAGCCGCAACATGTCCGGCGGCAGCTCCAGCGGCGCGCCACCGCCCAGAGGCTCGAGCAGATCGTGGTGGGTATCGCAGTACCAGGCGTCACCCAGGCCGGCAAAGGCGCCGAGGAAGCCGAAGGACATCACCTTTGTCCCGCCGCTGGCGTTGAGATCGATCGGCCAGCCGGGAAACTCGCTGCCCAGCGACGCCGCCAGTTCGCGGGCGTAGCGGGTGATTCGCCCAAGGTCGTGGTCGGGCGTGTGACGGACGATACGCACCGCATCGTCCGCCCAGCCCGCTTCGTGCAGGACACGACTCACCTGCAACGCGCCCCGACACGCAGGCTCGGCATCGCTGGCGGCGATGATCACGCGGGCCGGCCGCAAGCGGAGCGCCGGCAGGCTGTTCTGCATGATCTGCTCGGAAGCCAGGCAGACGAGAATGCGTGGCTGGAACGGCATGGAGGACTTCCGTAGACGAGGGAAGCTGTCATTGTGCCCTTTCTGTCGGCAAATACGGCGTCACGGCGCGAGCTTGAGTCGAAATGGCGGCCGTGCGATGATCGCCGCGCCGCCGGCCCGGGCCCCGCCAGCTGCCGGGCCGAGGTGGCGGGCGACGCGCAGGCCTGGGGCCGCACCGATCAACTGTACGGACGACAGCACATGCTCTGGTTCATCCCCGGTCTCATCGCCCTTATTCTCGGCGCAGAACTGCTGGTACGTGGCGCTTCGAAGCTTGCCCTGTCGTTCGGCATCTCGCCGCTCGTCGTCGGCCTGACGGTCGTCGCCTTCGGCACCAGTTCGCCCGAACTCGCCGTCTCGGTACAGTCGGCGTGGTCTGGCCAGGTCGACATCGCGCTCGGTAACGTGGTCGGCAGCAACATCTTCAACGTGCTGTTCATCCTCGGCCTTTCGGCCCTGATCACGCCACTGCTCGTGCATCGCCAGCTGATCCGGCAGGAAGTACCGATGATGGTCGCCGTCTCGCTGCTGCTCTGGATGCTCGTCGCCGACGGCGGCATCAGCCGTGGCGATGGCCTGCTGCTGGTCGGACTGCTGCTCGCCTATACCTTCCTGATCATCCGCCAGAGCCGCCGGGAGAACGTCGCGCTCGCCGCGCCCGAGCCCGAGCCCGAGCCCGATTCCGGGACCAAGCCGGCCGACGACCGGGCCTGGGATGCTCACTGGCTGGCGCAGGCACTGCTCGTTGCCGTCGGCATGGGGCTGCTCGTGCTGGGCTCCAACTGGCTCGTCGAGGCGGCGGTGACCCTGGCGCGCCGGCTGGGAATGAGTGAGGTGGTCGTCGGACTGACCATCGTCGCCGCCGGCACTTCACTGCCGGAAGTGGCGACATCGATCATGGCGGCAGTGCGCGGCGAGCGCGACATTGCCGTCGGCAACGTCGTCGGCAGCAACACCTTCAATATCCTCGCCGTACTCGGCATCTCGGCGAGCGTCGCGCCGGGCGACCTCCTCGTCCCGGCGTCGCTGCTCGCCTTCGACCTGCCCGTCATGGTTGCCGTCGCGGTCGCCTGCCTGCCCATTTTCTTTACCGGCCACCTGATCGCACGCTGGGAGGGAGCGCTGTTCCTCGCTTACTACGCGGCCTATACGACCTACCTGGTGCTCGACGCCGCCGACCACGCCGCACAAAGCGGCTTCTCGCTGGTAATGAGCAGCTTCGCCCTGCCGCTCACCGCGATCACCTTGATCGTGCTCGCCTGGCGCCACTGGCACAGCCCGCGCGGCGCACCAGCTACGGGCCGATGATCCGGCAGCGCGGCGGCAACCCCCTCTCAAAGCCTTGGCAACCATGAAAACCAGACGAATTCATACCCTGCACCGACCGGCGGTCGGCCCGGCGCGTTCGCCGCGCCTCCTTTTCGTCCATGGCGGTTACGCCACGGCGGGCTGCTGGGACGCGTACTTTCTGCCCTATTTCAGCCGTCGCGGTTTCGATTGCCGAGCACTCGACCTGGCTGGCCATGGCGCCAGCGACGGTCGCGAGCGGCTCGACACGTTCGGACTCGACGACTACGTCGACGACGTCGTACAGGTCGCTCAGGGCATCGACCAGCCGCTCATCCTGATCGGCCATTCGATGGGCAGCGTCGTCGTCGAACGCGCCCTCGAACGGCAGCCGGCACAGGCTGCGGTCCTGATGGCGCCTGTGCCGCCCGGCGGCATTCTCGGCGCGACGATGAACATCGCCTTCGCCCAACCGGCGTTCTTCAGCGAACAGGCGCGTGCCACGCAGGGCGAGTACAGCGAGAAGACGTTGCGCACGATCCGCGACGTCTACTACTCACGCGAAACGAAGAGCGAGGATCTGATCCGCTTCGGCCGCCTGTTCCAGTCCGAGTCCAGGCGCGCAATCCTCGATCTGACGCTGTTGGCGATGCGCATCGGCGGACGGCGGCCGAAGTTGCCCGTTCTCGTCGTCGGCGGCGAAGCCGATGCCGTTTTCCAACCCAGCCTGCTGAACTTCACCGCCAGCCGCTGGCGTGCCGACGAGAGCGTCATTCCCGGCGCCGGCCATACCCTGATGCTCGACGCCCATTGGCAGGCAGCAGCCGCGAAAATCGCCGACTGGATCGACGCGCAGTCGTAGCCGCGCGGCGGCAGGCCACAAACGGTTCCGCCCGTGGCGCGGCTTCTGCGCCGGCTGATCCTGCCCGTCGATTGCTGCGCAGCGCTCTCGCCGTCAGCCAGCGGGCGGCGTCGGCTGGCAATCCTTGAGCCGCCGACGCTGTTCGGCGTCGAGCCGCCAGACGGTCCGTCTGGCATTGGCAAAGGCGATTGCCTCCGCGGGGAGGAAAGAGTAGCGCTGCGCCTGCGCCGTTTTCCCCCACAGCCACAATGAAGCTCCCGTGTAGGCGCACAATCGCGCCACGAACTCGCCGGGCAGAAGCAGCACTTCGCGCATTTTCGCGCTGTCGAACTGGCCGGCGTCGTAGAGCTCCTTGCGCCAGTTGTCGCGGGCCGCAATGGCCGCCGTATCCTGCCAGTCGCTGACCACCCAGACGTCTTTTTCCGGGCGCAGGTAGAACGGCAGGTCGTACTCGTACTCGTCGATCATCACCATCTGCTCGTCGGGGCTGTACAGGGGAGCCACCTGCCTGCTCAGGCTGCGCGTCGAGGTCGAATCGAAGACCGCCACCAGAGTAATGAACACGACGCACAGGACGCCGCCGCCGACCAGACTGGCGCCGAGATAGAGCGAAGCGTCGGCGCCTTGCTCGCGCAGCTCCGGCTTCGCCGCTCTCTCCGCCTGCCGCTTTTGCCGCCAGTCGAGAAACCCGTCGGCGATCAGGAAGGCCAGCGGCGGCAGCGCCGGGAGGATGTAGCCGACGAGTTTCGAATTCGGCAGCGAGAAGAAGACGAGAATTCCCAGCATCCACACCAGCATCAGGCTGCGAATCTCGACTTTCTCCGGGTCCACCAGGTATTTCCACGCGCAGGCGCGCCAGATCCACGGCGCCCACGGCAGCGTGCCGAGAAAAAGAACGGGAAGGTAGAACCAGAACGGTTGCGCGTTGCTGAAGCCGGTGTGCGCAAAGCGCTGAAAATGATGGTAGACAAAGAAGTAGTCCCAGAAACCGTGGTACGAAATCTGCATCCAGACGAACCAGGGTGCGGCGACGGCGACGAACAGGCCGATCATCGGTAGCGCCAGCAGCGCCGGGATCAGTCGGTAACGCCCGCGCAACAGCAGCCAGGCGAGCACGATCGCGCCGGGAAGGACAATACCGATCAAGCCCTTGGCGAGGACACCCAGGGCCGCAAAAACGTAGGCCGCGGCCAGTGCGGGTCGATACGAGCGGCCGCTGTCCAGGCGCAGAATGGCGTGCGCCGCGCAAACGATGGTCGCCGAAATCATCCCCGCGACGAGCATGTCGAGGTTGGCGTACTGGGCGCCGGCGAAGAACATCGGCTGGGTCACCAGCACCGCCGCAGCCAGCGTCGCCGGGCGCTCCCCGGCGTAGCGCCTGACGAAGAAAAACAGCCCGCCGACGGCCAGCAGGGCGCCGAAGACGGACGCCAGGCGGCCCGCCCATTCGTTGACCCCGAAAAGCTGCAGGGCCAGTCCGGTCAGCCAGTAGAACAGCGGCGGTTTGTGGAAATACGGCAGTCCGTCGAGCGTCGGCGTCAGCCAGTCACCACTCCTGAGCATCGCCCAGGCGACGCCGATGTAGCGCCCCTCGTCGGGCAACATCAGCGATCTGGCCCCGGCCAGCATCGCCAACCAGGCGGCGCAGACGAGAAGCACGAGCAGCGTGCTGCGCGTTTCGAGGAGGCGGGCGGCAACGGCGGAAAGAAAACGCTTCATTTATACTCGCTAAAGGGAGGACACCCGGCCAGCGCGGCAGGGCATCGAATGTGCAGGGCAAGGTGGCAGGCGCTCACTTTTTCGGCCGCCGGCGACGCGCCGTTTCGAGATGCTGGCAGAGCAGTTCGGCGCCATCCAGCAGACGCGGCGTGTGACGCTGGATGAGGTCGGGCGGGACGAAGAACAGATTGTCGCGCGCAACCGCCTCGATCGATGTCCAGCGCCGCCAGTCGTCGAGCCATTCGGGGCGCGAGTCACCCATGCCGCTGGCGACGATCGCTTCCGGATTGGCGGCAATGATCGCTTCGACGGTCACCGTCGGGGCCATCGTCTCGAGGCTGGCAAAAACGTTGTCGCCGCCACAAAGGCGGATGACGTCGGAGATGATCTGGCGGCGGCCGACGGTCATCAAGGGCTGCTTCCAGATCTGATAGAAGGTGGGCACCGGCGGCCGCTGGCCATAGCGTTTCTGCAGCGCCGCCAGGCGCTGGCGAAAGCTGGCGGCGGCCCGGTCGGCGACCGCGCTGCTGCCGGCCAGAACGCCAAGGCGCTCGATCTCGCTGGCCACGTCGTCGATACGATCCGGCTGCGAGACATAGACCGGGAAACCGAGCGCCCGCAAGCGGTCGAGATGGGCAGCAGCGTTACCGCTCTGCCAGCCGATGATCAGGTCCGGGCGCAACGCGATGACGCGTTCGAGGTCGATCTGCGCGTAACTGCCAACGCCGGCAATCGTCGCCGCCGCCGGCGGATAGTTGCTGTACTCGACGCTGCCGACGACACGCTCGCCGGCACCGGCGGCAAACAGCGTTTCGGTCAGATGCGGCGCCAGGCTGATGATTCGCCTGGCCGGCTGGGCCAGGCGCAGCCTGCTGCCGGCATCGTCGACCACTTCCACCGCCAGCCCCTCGGCGTGCACGAGACCCACCGCACCGAGCAGAAAGGCGGCAAGGGAGAAGCGGAACAGCGCAGCATACATATCAAGGACTCCAGGCGGACAGGGCGGCGGCCAGACGCAGCCATTCGCTCTCGCACCCAGGCAAACCGCAGCGCAGCAGCGCGTGCGCCGGAAAAACCCGGGTCAGAATGGCCTGCCGCGCCAGGTGTTCGAAAAGCGAGGCCGCGTGCGGTGTCGCCAGGCTGACGAACAGGGCCGTGCCGCTGACCTCGCCAAACGGCTGCAGCAGCGCCTGCAAGCGTGCCGCAGCAGCGGTCAGCTCATCGCGGGTGTGCATCTGCCAGCGACGATCGGCCAGAGCCTGGCTGGCCACGGCGCGGGCCGGCCCGGACAGCGGCCAGGGACCGATCGCTTCACGCAGCAGCGCCAGCTTGTCGTCGGCAGCGAAGACAAAGCCGACGCGCGCCCCGGCCAGGCCGAAGAACTTGCCAAGCGAGCGCAGGACGATCAGATTCGGCGCCTCGGCGCCACCCGCCACCGCGGCCAGGCAGTTCTCCGGTTCGGCATCGCCGAAGGCTTCGTCGACGACCAGCCAGCCGCCGCGCCGTTGCAGTTGCCGTGCCGCGGCGAGCAGATCGGCGGCCGGCAAACGCCGGCCGTTCGGATTGTTGGGGTTGCAGAGGACGATCATCGGCGTTGCGACAGCGAGAGCGCGGGCCAGCGAAACGTTCTCCAGGCGGCGCAACCTGTGGCCGGCGCGTTGCCAGGCCTGCGGATGTTCTTCGTAGATCGGCGTCATGCAGGCCACGGCCAGGGGGGCGAACAGCGCCGGCAGAAGCTGGATGGCCAGCTGCGAGCCGGGCAGCGCGAGCAGTCGTGCGCTGCCATAGTACGCGGCGGCGACGACGTCCAGGCCGTCGTCGTCCTCGGGCAGGCGTTGCCAGCAGCGCGCCTCGATCGCCGGTACCGGGTAGGCACGCGGGTTGATTCCCGTCGACAGGTCGAGCCAGTCAGCCAGCGTCCAGTGACCAAATTCCGCATACCGCCCTGCCGCGGCGCGCAGCCGGCCACCGTGCTCAAGCACGGACCAGGCCCCAGCAAACGAGCAGCGTCAACCACAGCACGAGGCTGCGACGCAACAGTGTCAGCGCCTGGGCAATATCCTCGGCGGCCGGCCGCCGGCCTTCGCCAAGCGGCGGGCGCTGCTCGATCCGGCCGTAATAGCAGGCCGGCCCGCCGAGCGCGAGACCCAGGCTGCCCGCGCCGGCGGCCATCACCGGGCCGGCGTTGGGACTTTTCCAGCTCGCCGCCTGCGCGTGCCAGCAGCGCAGCGCGCTGCGCGTACGGCCACAGAGCGCGTACGAGAGCGCGGTCAGGCGCGCGGGGACGTAGTTGAGCAGGTCGTCGAGACGTGCCGCCGCCCAGCCGAAATCGGCAAAGCGCGGGCTGCGGTAACCCCACATGGCGTCCAGCGTGTTGGCCAGACGAAAAAGCAAGGCGCCCGGGCCCCCGAGCAGGGCAAACCAGAACAGCGCCCCGAAAATGGCGTCGTTGCCGTTTTCCAGCGTCGACTCGACGCAAGCGCTGGCCACACCGGCAGCATCGAGGTCTTCGGTTTGTCGCGAAACCAGCCAGCCGACGTGCTCGCGTGCCTGCGCCAGATGGCCGCTCGCCAGATCGTCGGCAACGCGGCTGGCGTGCTCGCCGAGACTGCGACCGCCTAGCGCCAGGGTGAGCAGCAGCACGTGCAGGAGCCAGCCCGACAGGTCCTCCGGAATCAGCCCCAGCGCCAGAACGAACAGCGGCAGGACCAGCAGGGACCAGGCCAGCAGACCGCGCAGGCGGCGCCCGCCACCCCGGTTCGCGGCGCGCTCGAGCGCGTTGGCCACGGCGCCGAAGCCGACCAGCGGATGCCAGCACCGCGGCTCGCCGAGCAGTCGATCGAGCCCGGCAGCGGCGAGCGCAGCGAGCGGCAGAAAGAGCGCGGCCGGCACCTGATCGGCGAGGAATGCTGAGGAGGACACGGTCGGCATGAGAGAATCGCGGCAACGAAACCCCGGATTCTACGATGAACGACCGCCGCACCCCCAGCCTGATGGTGCAGGGCTGCACTTCCGACTCCGGCAAGACGACGCTGGTCGCTGCCCTGTGCCGCATCCTGCACCGCCGCGGGGTCCGTGTCGCGCCCTTCAAGCCGCAGAACATGGCCCTCAACTCGGCGGTCACCGTCGATGGCGGCGAGATCGGACGCGCGCAGGCGCTGCAAGCGCAGGCGGCAGGCGTGCCGACGCACTCCGACTTCAACCCCGTACTGCTCAAGCCGGCGACCGACACCAAGGCGCAGGTGATCATCCACGGCAAGGCCCTGACCGACCTCGATGCGCGCGACTACCACGCCTACAAGCCGCGCGCGATGCAGGCCGTGCTCGCCTCGTGGCAGCGTCTCGCTGCGCAATACGAGTGCCTGCTCGTCGAGGGCGCGGGCAGCCCGGCAGAGATCAACCTGCGTGACCGCGACATCGCCAACATGGGTTTCGCCGAAGCCGTCGATTGTCCGGTGATCCTGATCGCCGACATCGATCGCGGCGGCGTCTTCGCGCATCTGTGTGGCACCCTCGACCTGCTCTCGCCATCCGAACAGGCGCGCGTCAAGGGCTTCGTCATCAACCGCTTTCGCGGCGACATCGGCCTGCTCGAAAGCGGCCTGCGCTGGCTCGAGGAACGCACCGGCAAGCCGGTCCTCGGCGTCCTGCCGTATCTGCACGGCCTCTATCTCGACGCCGAAGACGCGCTGCCACGCGAGGCCCTGCGCAAGGAGGATGCGGCACTGCGCGTCGTCGCGCCGGTGTACCCGCGCATTGCGAACCACAACGACCTCGACCCGCTGCGCTTCCACCCGGAAGTCGATTTTCGCTTCGTCGGCCCCAACGAGACGGCGCCAGCCTGCGACCTGATCGTCCTGCCCGGGTCGAAGGCAGTCCAGTCCGACCTCGCCTGGCTGCGCGCGCAGGGTTGGGAGGAAGCGATCCGGCGTCATCTGCGCTACGGCGGCAAGGTGGTCGGCATCTGCGGCGGCCTGCAGATGCTCGGCCGCCAATTGCACGACCCGCTCGGACTCGAAGGCCGTCCAGGGAGCACGCCGGGACTTGGCTGGCTGGACTACGAAACGCGGCTGGCGAGCGAAAAAACGCTGCTCAACGTCAGCGGCGAACTGCTGCTCCCGGGGGCGGCGAGCGTCAGCGGTTACCGTATCCACATGGGGGTCACGCAGGGCGCAGCGCTGGCGACGCCGGCGCTGCGGCTCGCCGGCCAGCCGGACGGCGCGCTGTCGGCCGATGGCCAGATTCTGGCCACCTACTGCCATGGCCTGTTCGACTCGCCATCCGCACTGACCGCGCTGCTCACCTGGGCAGGCCACCGGCCCAGACACGAATTCGATTCCCGGCAGCGCCGGGAAGCCGACATCGATCGTCTCGCCGACGCCGTCGAAGCGCATCTCGACCTGCGCCAGCTGGCGGAGTGGCTGCCCGCGCAAGCGGTCGTTCCCCTGCCGCGCACGGGCCAGCCCGCCGTCCCTGGCGGCGCTCGATCCTAGTCGTCCGGATCTTCGCCGCGCACCAGGAGCAGCGACCGGCGCCCCTTGCGTACCAGGCGCTCGGCGACGCTGCCGACGAAGAAGCGCTCGATGCCGCGACGGCCGTGCGTTCCGACGATCAGCAAGTCGGCGTGCCATTCGGCCGCCGCTTCGATGAGCATGTCGGAAACGTGCATCTTCTCCGATTCGACGACCTTGATCTCGACGTCGACTCCGGCCGCGCGCACCTTTTCGGCAGCCTTGCCGAGAAAGCCTTCCGCGCCCATGCGCAGGCGCGCTTCGGTCTTGCCGACACTGTTCGGCAGCATCATCGCCACGTCACGCTGGGCGAGCACGGTTTCGTCAATCGCGTGGCAGATCGCCACCTGCGCGCCAACGCTCTTGGCCAGTTCGATCGCCGTTTCCAGCACCCTGTCGGTCATGAAACTCTGGTCCAGGGCGACCATGATTCGTTTGTACATTGCTCGCTGCTCCTCACTTGGAAGACGCGCCAGACAAGTTGTCTGACAACTGCAAGAATACCACTCATCACCCTGGTCGAGAACAGCGCGAACGTACGCCGCGCGCGACACCAAGCGCCGCGCAGGGCAGCACCGATCAGCGCAGGGTCAGCGGCAAACCGGCAACCACCAGCGTCACCCGATCACACACCGCCGCCACCCGCTGATTCAGCCGACCCTGCTCGTCGGCAAACAGTCGCGCCAGCGCCGCCATCGGCACGCCCCCCCAGCCGACCTCGTTGCTGACCAGAATGACCTGCCCCGGCAGTCGCGGCAGAGTCTCGATCAAGGCCACCGTCGCGCCAGCGAGGAGCGGGCAGTCAACGCTCGCGCCGGCCTCGACCTGGCGCGCTGCGGCGCCGGCAAAGAGCAGGTTCGACAGCCACAGCGTCAGGCAATCGACGAGCAGGCAGACGCCGGGCGCAGCGTGTCTGCGCAGCGCGCCCGCCAGGTCGATGGGTTCCTCGACCAGGCCCCAGTCGGCACTGCGGCGCTGGCGATGGTGAGCGATGCGCCGTGCCATTTCGCCGTCGAGCGCTTGCGCTGTCGCCAGGTAGACCACCTGCAGGCCGCCCTCGCTTGCCCGACGCTCGGCCAGGGCACTCTTGCCCGAACGGGCACCGCCAATGATCAGTTCTCGCATGCCGCCAAGATTAGCATGGCCAGGTAGCGGCTATACTCGGCCCTTTGCCGAGGCCCGCCCGACCATGCAATTCTCCATCCCGCCGACACCCCCCTTCCCCGCACTGCAAGCGCGCATCGACGGCAAGACCAAACCAGCAGGCTCGCTCGGCCAACTCGAGCGCCTGGCGCTGCAGATCGGCCAGGTGCAGCGGTCGCTGACGCCGACCCTCGGGCAGGCGCATCTGCTGGTCTTCGCCGGCGACCATGGCGCAGCCCGTGCCGGCGTTTCGGCGTACCCGCAGGAAGTGACCTGGCAAATGGTCGAAAACTTCCTCGCCGGCGGCGCGGCGATCAATGTCTTCTCGCGCCAGAACGGCTTGCAGCTGCAGGTGATCGATGCCGGTGTCGCCCACGACTTCGGCGTCCGCGCCGGTCTGGTCGACGCCAAGATCGCCTTCGGCACGAACAACTTCATCGAGCAGGCGGCAATGAGCGACGACGACTGCCAGGCGGCGATGACGCGTGGCGCAGCGATCGCCCGCCAGCTTGCCGACCAGGGCTGCCGGGTGATCGCTTTCGGCGAAATGGGAATCGGCAACACCGCCGCCGCGGCGCTGCTCACGCATCAGTTCACCGGCACGCCTCTCGCCGACTGCGTCGGCCGCGGCACCGGCCTTGATACCGCCGGACTGGCGCGCAAACAGGCGCTGCTCGCACAGGCGGCCGGGCGTGCCGCGCTGTCCCCCGATGCACCGGCCCTGCGCGTGCTCGCCGAGTTCGGCGGCTTCGAAATCGCCATGATCAGCGGCGCCATGCTCGCCGCTGCCGAGCGCGGCATGCTGCTGCTGATCGACGGCTTCATCGTCACCTCGGCCCTTCTGGCCGCCACCGCCATCGCGCCCGCGATTGGCGACTATTGCGTTTTTTGTCACCGCTCGGCCGAGCCCGGTCATCGGGCGCAGTTGCGCGCCCTGCACGGCGAACCCCTGCTCGATCTCGGGCTCTGCCTTGGCGAAGGTACCGGTGCCGCGCTGGCCTGGCCGCTGGTTCGTGCCGCGGCGGCTTTCGTCAACGAAATGGCCAGCTTCGCGTCGGCCGGGGTCAGCGAGCAGCTCTGACCGGCGCGGAACCCGGCTCGAGTCGCTGCCCGGCGTCTTCAAACTCGGGGCGAATCTGACTCGCGTCACGGTAGCGCGGCTGAATGTGCGCTTCCGGCGTTGGCGCCACGTCACGTGGCAGCGGCGAAAACACCACGGGCGGAGGGTTCGGCGCAAAACGCCCGCCGTAGTTGCGCTCGTAGCGCTCGAGGAAACGGCGCAGCTGCTCGTAATCCGCACAGTTCGGAATCAGGCAACGTCCCCACGCGTCGTAGGCAAGCGATGGCGGGAAGGCGGCGCCGTAAGGTGAGTACCAAGGCCCGACGATCAGCCCACCGCCAACGGCAAAATCCCGCGCAATGGCACTGAAGACAGTCAGGGCAAGAATTGCCGCAAGGAGTGAAGACGGGCGCATGCAGGGGAGTGTAGCACCTCGGCACGGCGGCTCCGAAGTCAGACCGCCGCCTGTTCAGCCTGAAGCGTGACAATAGGCACGGACTCCCAGCCGTAAGTTTGTTAAACTTAACCCTATCAGGATCACTGGTTTCCACCACCCTTTGGGCCCACTTGCGGGGACTCAAATCACCGATCGGAGTCTTGCGTTCAATCATGAAATGCCCTAGCTGTAACGCCGAAGACGTCCGCCGTTCAAGACGTAGCGGCCCGAAGGAAGGAATGGCGCTGCGCTTCAGGAACGAAGCCCCGTTTCGTTGCCGCGCCTGCGGCTTGCGATTCGTTGCCAAGACCGAACCTGACGCTAGCGGCGGCGCCCGCGGCCCCCTGTCCTTCGCTGACTATCTCGGCCTGAGGGGCTGGACAAGGCGGCTATTCACGGACCAGATGATCCTCGGTAGCGTGCTCGGACTGCTCCTGCTGCTGGTGACCGTCGTCTTCTTTGCCTTCGCTTTTGGCTGGATCGACCCGTTCTACCTGCATTCGACGAGCCACTGAACGTCCGCTAATAGCTGATCCCCGGCACCTTCGTCGGCACTCGCAGGCGGTGAGCCCGCACCTTCGCAAAACGTAGTGCAGCGCACCATGTTCTGCCTGCCAATGGTGGCAAGCGGTGTTAAAATAACGCCTTGGCCGATGTGCACTTCGGTCAACCATTTTTATTTTGGCGCGTTATATGCCCTTTCACCGTCGATAAGGAACCCCACCATGAATCGTTCACTACTGCTTGCCGCCCTGCTCGCCCTCGCCGTTACCGCCTGTGGCAAGAAAGAAGAAGCCAAGCCTGTCGCAGTTCCGGAGCCCACTCCTGCGGCCGCTCCTGCCGCCGCTCCTGCTCCTGCCGCCGCTCCGGCTGCCGAACCCGCTGCCGCTCCGGCCGCCGCTCCGGCCGCCGCTCCTGCTGCCGACGCTGCCGCCGCTCCTGCGGACGCCAGCAAGACGGCGACCGACGCGGCCATGGACAAGGCCAAGGAAGTTGGCGGCGCTGCCGTTCAGGGCGCTACCGATGCTGCCAAGGACGCAATGAAGAAGTAATTGTCGCGTCCCCGGAGAAGCACCAGAAAAGCCGGCGAAAGCCGGCTTTTTTCTTGCCGGCGGCCTTCACCGCACGGCCCGTTCAGCTCAGCTGCCGCCAGGCGAAGCCACCCTCCTGGTCGGCGACGCCGATCCAGTCCTCGCTGCAACCGAGGACTGCGGCGAGAGCACTGACCGCCAGTTGCGGCCGATTGTTCTCCTCGCTGAGGTGGGCTGCGACCAGGTGTTGCAGGCGGCCGCTGTCGATCTGGCGCAGGAGGCTCGCCGCCTGAGCGTTCTCCAGATGCCCGAATCGCCCGCCGATGCGCTGTTTGAGGGCGGCCGGATAGCGCGACGCGGCGAGCAGGGCCTGGTCATGGTTGCACTCGAGCACCAGTGCGTCGCAGGCGCGTAGCACTTCGACGACGTGCGGAGTAATCGAGCCGGTATCGGTGAGCACGCCCAGGCGATGCTGGCCGTCGCCAAACCGGTATTGCACCGGTTCGCGCGCGTCGTGAGGGACCGGGAAAGGCAGCACCTCGAGACCATCGATGGCAAACGCGCTGTGCCCGTCGATCAGACGACACTCGGGCAGCGACGCCGAGCCTCGCGAAGCGGCGGCATGGGTACCGTGGGTGAGATAGACGGCAAGCCGATGGCGACGGGCGAAGGAAAAAACACCGCCAAGGTGATCGCCATGCTCATGGGTGACCAGGATCGCCGCCAGCTGCTCGGGAGCGGTGCCCAGCCGGGCCAGCCGGGCAGTCGCGACGCGCGTCGAGAAACCGCAATCGACCATCACCTTCGTCTCGCCGGCGTCGACAATCAGGGCGTTACCCCGACTGCCGCTGCCCAGCGACGCGAAACGCATCACTTCAACTGGTCGTAAAGCAGATTGAGAATTTTCTTTGCCGTCGGCGACTGGTCTACGCCCCCCTCGGGGCTCAGCACCTGGACAGCAGACCGGCTCCCTGCTTCCTTGATGAAAATACGGTACTGGATCTGCTGCTTCTCCGTCGGACTGGACTTGAACGGATTCAGCTTGGAGAAGAAGCCGTCCGCCGCCTTCTCGCCGTCCGTTTCGGGATCGACATAGCGAACAAAGTACAGGCCGCGGGAACGATCCCGATCGATGACCGTAAAGCCGACCCGATCGAGCGCCAGGCCGACTCGCCGCCAGGCACGATCGAAGGATTCATCGACGTCCAGCGTGCCCGCGCCGTCGGTGCCGCGCGACAGGGTCGCACGCTCGACCGGTTTTTCCTTGGCCGCCTGAATGGCTGCGGTGGCGCGCTTCTCGTCGCTGCCCAGGCGAATCATCAGCAGACGCAGCATCTCGGCCTCCAGCTCCGGATCGGCCGGGCGCGGCTGCCACTTGGTCTGGTCCTTGCCCTCGGAAATGAAGATCTCGTACATGCCGCGATGACTGATGAAGATGTCGGTCGTGCCGGGCGTGATGCCGGGCTCGAGACGGGTGCGGAACTTGTCCCTCTCGGCCGTCGAGTAAACGGAATCGATCACCTTGCCGAGGATGTTGCGGATGAAATCCTGCGATATCTTGGCGCGGTTTTCGGCCCAGTCGGTCTCCATCACACCGGCGTCGGGCAAGTCGAGCTTGATGACGAAACCGGATTCCTGCCAGAAGTCCTTGACCGGTCCCCAGAGCTTGTCGGGAGAACCCTTGACCACCAGCCAACGCTCGTTGCCGGCGCGTTCGATGCGCGCGTTGTCGACCTCCGGCAGGACGTCGCTCTTCTGTTGCGCCTGCGCCTGTGGCGAACGTTCGGCGCTGTACGCCGAGTAGGTCGCCGTGCCCTTGCCGCCACCGGTGTCGGGGATGGCATAACGATCATCGCGCGTCGGCGAGGTCAGGTCAGGCGGTATTTCGAGTGTCGGGACCTGGCTCTTGGACGCCGTCTTGTAGTCGATCTTCTTGGTCTCGAAGGTCGTGCCGCAGGCCAGCAGCAGCAGCGGCGCCAGGAGCAGGCCGAGCAGTCGAACGCGCACAACGATAGAAGGCATTTGGCAACCCCGCATCTAGACGAGTACGCCGGCCTGGCGCATGGCAACACGAACCCGCTCGTGACAATTCACCGATAGCGGCGTCAGCGGCAGCCGCAATCCGGCCTCGATCAGGCCCAGTTCCTGACACGCCCACTTGACCGGAATCGGGTTCGCCTCGCAGAACAACTGCTGGTGCAGCCCGAGCAGGCGCGCGTGCAGCGCGCGCGCGACGACGGCGTTGCCGGCCAGCGCCGCGGCGCACATCTCGTGCATCAAACGCGGCGCGACGTTGGCCACCACCGAGATGTCGCCCTGGGCGCCCATCAGGATCAGGGCACAGGCACTGGCATCGTCGCCGCTATACACGGCAAAGCCCTCGGGCGCGCGGGCGATGAGGTCGGTCCCGCGCTCGATGTTGCCGGTGGCGTCCTTGATGCCGACGATATTCGGAATTTCGGCCAGGCGCAGCGCGGTGTCGTTGCCCAGATCGGCAACGGTGCGACCCGGCACGTTGTACAGGATGACCGGGATATCGACGGCTTCGGCGACCGCCCGGAAGTGGCGATAGAGGCCTTCCTGCGTCGGCTTGTTGTAGTAAGGCACCACCGAAAGCGCCGCGTTGGCACCTGCCTGGTGGGCGAAACGGGTCAGCGCGACGGCTTCAGCGGTGGAATTGGCGCCGGTGCCGGCAATCACCGGGATGCGACCGGCGGCCTGGTCGACGGTCAGCCTTATCAGTTCGCAGTGTTCGTCGACATTGACCGTCGGCGACTCGCCGGTCGTCCCGACGATGACGATGGCGTCCGTCCCCTCGTGCACGTGGAAGTCGACCAGGCGGCGCAGGGCCGGCAAGTCGAGGCTGCCGTCGGCGTGCATGGGGGTGACGATCGCGACGATCGATCCAGTAATCATGGTCATGGGTGAGCGCCCGAGCAATAGCCGAAAGCATTCGGCCGTGGGAAATCAAGCTTCCAATTTTACCCGAAGGCAAGCGCCTTGGCCATGGGAATGGCCTCGGACCGGAGAATGCAAAGCACCGCTTGGCGGAAAAACCGCGTCAGAAATCAGCCAGCACCCGCAGGTGGGCGACCACGCTGCGCGCCAGCGCGGAGAGCGCGTAGCCGCCCTCGAGCATCGACACGATCCGCCTCTGTGCGCACTCGTCGGCGAGTTCGGTGAGTTGTCCGGTGACCCAGGCGTAGTCCTTTTCGAGCAGCCGCAAGCCGCCCATCTCGTCTTCGTAATGGGCGTCGAAACCGGCCGAAATGAGGATCATCTCCGGCTGGAACTCGCGCAGGCGCGGCATCCACAGCTCGCTGACCACGTTCCGGAACTCCTCGCCGTCGGTGTCCCGGCTGAGCGGCACGTTGAGCATGTTCGACGCCGGCTTCTCGGTCCCGCTGTAGGGGTAGAAGGGATGCTGGAAAGTGCTCACCATCAGCACGCGCTGATCGCCCTTGAAGCAGTCCTCGGTGCCGTTGCCGTGGTGCACGTCGAAATCGATCACCGCCACCCGCGACAGCTTATGCGCTTCCAGCGCATGCGCCGCGGCAACGGCGATGTTGTTGAAGAAGCAGAAGCCCATCGCCGCCGCGCGCTCGGCATGGTGGCCGGGCGGACGGACCGCACAGAAAGCGTTCTGCACCTCGCCGGCCATCACCAGATCGACCGCCAGCACTCCCGCCCCGGCCGCACGCAGCGCCGCTTTCCAGGTATGCCGGTTCATGGCCGTGTCCGGGTCGAGGTGCACGATGCCGAGTTCGGGCGAGGCACGCTTGACACGTTCCAGATGCGCAGCCGAGTGCACCCGGCGCAGCTGTTCGAAGCTCGCCAGCGGCGCATCGTGGTAGGCAAAGTACGAATCCAGACCCTGCGCAATCATGTGATCGCTGATCGCGGTGAGGCGCTCCGGACACTCCGGATGATACGAACCCATGTCGTGCAACTGGCAATCTCGATGGCTGATGAATGCGGTACTGGTCACTGTTGCCTCTCTACCGCAATCGGGGCTGGCCACGGGCACCGGGATCTGCGGGAAATCAAGTTGTCTGATGATGGTTTATTATCGTCGCAATTGCGCCGCCACGACAAGCCATGCGACCCCTCACCCGACAATCCCCGCTCGACGAAATCCTTGCCGCCGCCAACCAGGTCGTTCTCGGCAAGAGCCGGCAGACCCGCCTGGCCCTGTGCTGCCTGCTCGCCAGGGGGCACCTGCTTATCGAAGACCTGCCCGGCGTCGGCAAGACGACGCTGGCGCATACCCTGGCTCGCCTGCTCGGTTTCCAGTTCTCACGCGTCCAGTTCACCAGCGACATGCTGCCGGCGGACATCCTCGGCGTTTCGGTTTTCGACCGCGAGCGCGGCGACTTCCGCTTCCTGCCCGGCCCGGTCTTCGCGCAGGTCCTGCTCGCCGACGAAATCAACCGCGCGACGCCGAAGACGCAGAGCGCGCTGCTCGAAGCCATGGAAGAGGGACAGGTGACCACCGAGGGCGAAACGCGCCCCCTGCCGCAACCGTTCTTCGTCATCGCCACGCAGAACCCGTCGAACCAGATTGGCACCTTCCCCCTGCCCGAATCGCAACTCGATCGCTTCCTCATGCGCATCGAACTCGGCTACCCGGACCATGGTGCCGAACGCGCGCTGCTCGAAAGCGGCGGTCGTCGCGAGCAGTTGCCGACGCTGACTTCGCGCCTGAATGCCGGCGATTTTGCCGCCCTGCAAGGGCAGGCGGGGGCGGTGCACGCCTCGGCCGCCGTTCTCGACTACCTGCAGCTGTTGGTCGGTGCGACCCGTCAGGACGCCCGCCTGGTGCACGGCCTGAGTCCGCGCGCCGCGCTGTCACTGCTCGCGGCAGCGCGCGCCTGGGCGTTTACCGAAGGCCGCGAGATGGTCCTGCCCGAAGACGTGCAGGCCGTCCTGCCTTCGGTGGCGCGCCACCGGCTGCGCCTGCTCAGCGGCAACCACGCCAGCGCAGAAGACATCGCCGCGCTGATCCGCGCCGTGCCACTGCCCTGATGCCGGCGCTGGCCTCCCTGCAGCGCTGGCTCTTTCGCCTCGCGCGTGACGAGCAGCTACCGATCGTCCTCGGCCAGCGGCGCATCTTCATCGTCCCGACGCGCGCCGGCCTCCTCTTCGCCCTGGTCCTGGTGGTCATGCTCGTCGGGGCCATCAACTACAACCTGAGTCTCGGCCACGCGCTGATCTTTCTCCTCGCCGGCCTGGGCATCGTGGCCATGGTGCATACCTTTCACAACCTCTTTGGCCTGCGCCTGACCCCGGGGCGGGTGGCAGCGGTTTTCGCCGGCGATCTGGCGTACTTCCCGCTGCAGCTCGAGAACCCGCGCCGGCAGGCGCGCCGCGCGCTCGAGTTTTCCTTTGCCGGGCAACCCGCGAGCAGCGTCCACCTGCCGGCGCACGGACGCGCTGCCGTCGCCGTCAGCTGCGCGACGCAGCGCCGTGGTCGCCTCGACCCGGGCCGGGTGACGCTGGCCACGCGCTATCCGCTCGGACTCTTTCGTGCCTGGAGCTATCCGCACCCGCACTGGTCGTGCGTGGTCTATCCGCAGCCCATCCGCACGCCGCTGCCGGCGCCCTCGCCGACCGCGCACGCCGATCGTCTGCACGGCGACAACGGCCAGGAAGACTTTGCCGGCTTGCGGCCACGTCAGATCAGCGACTCGACGCGGCACATTGCCTGGAAGGCGGTTGCCCGGCGCACGGACGAGCAGCCCCATCTGGTCAAGCAGTTCGCCGGCGGCGCCAGCGAAGAACTGTGGCTGGCCTGGTCGCTCACCCCGGCCGGGTGCGGCGCCGAAGAACGCCTGTCGATACTCACCGGCTGGGTCCTCGCCGCCGACGAGCAACAGGCGCGCTACGGCCTCGCCCTGCCGGGCGTCCGGATCGCCGCCGGGCAGGGCGACGCGCACCGGGCGAGCTGCCTGCAAGCCCTGGCGCTGTATGGCGAGAAAGCTGAAAACGATCGGCCGCAGTAGCGCTGCCGCGTGGTCCGGCGCCGCGCTCGAACACGGCGCCGTGCCCTGGCTGCTCGCCGTCGCCCTGGCCACCGCCGGGCCGCACTTCGCGCACCTGCCCTGGTGGCTGTCGCTGCAGGTCGGCGGCACGCTGCTGTGGCGCGCCTGGCTATGGCAACGACGTCGCGCGCTGCCGCCGCGCTGGGCGCTGGCGCTGCTCGTCGTCGGCAGCATCGCGGCCATTGCCTGGCAATTCCGCACCCTGCTCGGCAAGGACGCGGGGGTCGCCCTGCTGGTCGTCTTCATGGCCCTCAAACCGATGGAAATGAGCAGCCGGCGCGACGCGCTGGTGGTCGTCATGCTCGGTTACTTCCTCCTCCTCACCCACTATCTGTACTCGCAGAGCATCCCCACCGGCGCCTGGCTGCTGGCCGCCATCGGCCTGCTCACCGGCGCCCTGATCCGGTTGCACGGAGGCCCCCAGCCGGTCGCCGCCGTGCTCCGCCATGCCGGCCTGCTGCTCGCCCAGGCCCTGCCCTTCATGCTCATTCTCTACCTCCTCTTCCCACGCGTTTCCGGGCCGCTGTGGGGCTTGCCGCAGGACGCCTACTCCGGACTCAGCGGCCTCTCCGACGAAATGTCGCCGGGTTCGATCAGCGGCCTGATCGTCTCCGGGGCGATCGCCTTCCGCAGCCGCTTCGCCGGCGAAGCGCCGGAGAAAGCCGACCTCTACTGGCGCGGACCGGTCTTCGACGAGTACGACGGCCAGACCTGGCGCGCGCGCGCGCTGCCGGCCAGCGCGACCAGGCAGCCGCCGGTCGTCGAGGGCATCGGCGAGCCGCTTGCCTACAGCAGCATCCTCGAAGCGCACAACCAGCGCTGGCTGCTGGCCCTCGACGTCGCCACCCTACTGCCGCCCGAGAGCACGCTGGCACCGACGCTGCAGGCCCTGGCGCGCGAACCGCTGCGCGTGCGTGCGCGCTTTTCCTTTGCCTCGGCGATCGACTATCGGGCCAACGTGAACGAGGCGCCGGCCATCCTGCAACAGGCGCTGGCCCTGCCGGACGAGATCAATCCGCGCACCCGCGCGCTGGCCCGCGAGTGGGCGGCGCGCCCCCCCGAAAAGATCGCCGAAGCGGCGCTGGCGATGTTTCGCAACGAGGATTTCTACTACACACTGCAGCCGCCCCTGCTCGGCGCCAACGCCATGGACGAGTTTCTCTTCAGCACTCGCCGCGGCTTCTGCGAACACTACGCTTCGGCCTTCGTCTTCCTCATGCGCGCCGCCGGCGTTCCCGCACGGGTGGTCGCCGGCTACCAGGGCGGCGAGGTCAACCCGGTCGACGGCTATCTCGTCGTGCGCCAGTCCGACGCCCACGCGTGGGCCGAAATCTGGCTCTCCGGACAAGGCTGGGTACGCTTCGATCCGACCGCCGCGGTCGCGCCCTCGCGCATCGAGCAGGGAATCGTCGCCGCCCTGCCGCTGGGCGAGCCCCTGCCGATTCTCGTCCGTCTCGACAGCGACTGGCTGCGCCAGTTGCGCAACCGCTGGGAAGCCGCCAACAACAGCTGGAACCAGTGGGTCCTCGGTTACAATCCGCAACGCCAGCGCGAAGTGCTCTCGCGCCTCGGCTGGCGCGACCCCGACTGGCGCAGCATGAGCGCATCGCTGGCGTTCCTCTGTGGCATCGCCCTGCTCGTCGTCACGCTGTGGACACTGCCGCGCCGACTCGCCGTGGATCCCGTACAGCGCGCCTGGCTGAAATACTGCGCCGAGCTCAAACGCCGCGGAATCGCGCGCGCCGACTGGGAAGGGCCGCTCGCTTTCGCGCAACGGGTGGCGCGCGAAAGACCTGATCTTGCCGCCCTCACCGACGAAGCGGCGGGCTATTATGCCGAGCTGCGCTACGCGCGCGGCGAGGGTCGGGACCATAAACTGCGCTGCCTGCAACAATGCGTACGCCGCCTGCCACCGCGAAGGAGAAAACGCTCTTGAAAAGAACACTCACCGGCCTGCTCTGCGCCCTGCTCACGGGTCTGCTCACCACCCTGCTGCCCGTCTCCGGCCACGCCCAGCAGGGCCCCCCGTTCAGCGAGCAGGCCGAGGTGCAGGCCTTCATCGCCACCATGCACGAGCAGCACGGCTTCGACATCAGCCACCTGACCAGCCAGTTCGCGGCCATTCACTCGAACGCCACCGTCCTGCGCCTGATCCGCCCGCCGGCCAGCCCCAGCAAGCAGCGTTCGTGGCAACGCTACCGCGCGCGCTTCGTCAACGGGCGCCGCGAAGCGGCCGGGCAGCGCTTCTGGGACGAGAACGGCGCGCTCCTGCAGCGCGCCGAAGCGATCTACGGCGTACCGGCCGAAATAATCGTCGCCATCATCGGTGTCGAAACCGAGTACGGACAGAACACCGGCAACTTCGGCGTTCTCGAAGCCCTCGCCTCGCTGGCGTTCGACTACCCGCCGCGCGCCGAATTCTTTCGCGGCGAGCTCGAACAATTTCTCCTCCTGGCGCGCGAAAACGGTGTCGATCCGCTCGCCGTCCAGGGCTCCTACGCCGGCGCCATGGGCATCCCGCAGTTCATGCCCAGCAGCCAGCGCCGCTACGCGGTGGACTTCGACGGCGACAATCGCGTCGACCTGCGCAACAGTACCGCCGACGCGATCGGCAGCGTCGCCCGCTACCTGCAGCAGTACGGCTGGCAGAAGGGCGCGCCGGTGGCCGTGCCGGCGCGCGTCAACGGCGACCCCGCGGCACTCATCGCGGCCGGAATCAAACCCGTGCTGACGGTCAAGGAACTGCTCGCGCGCGGCGTCTTCAGTGCCGCCGACGATGACCCGCAGCGCGCGGCAGCGCTGATCGATCTCGAGACGCCGGGTCAGGCGACCGAATACTGGCTGGGCTTCGACAACTTCTACGTGATCACCCGCTACAACCGCTCGAGCTTCTACGCCATGTCGGTCTTCCAGCTCGCCGAAGTGCTCCGCGAAGTGCGCAACAACCGCCTGGCGGCGACGCGCTAGCAGCCTGTCGGACTTTCCCGGCGCCAGATCCGAACATGCTATAATCATACTTCTTCGAGCAACCGAGTCATCGCATGTCCAACTTTATCGTTGCTGACCGCCAGACGGACTATCTGCTGCCGC